>Ga0102937_1000048_pt1 | contig 43448 bp, 39 predicted proteins | sample SalPonR2_B_D1_MG_FD_78213 | JGI IMG/M metagenome (GOLD analysis project Ga0102937, IMG submission 78213) | Salt pond soil microbial communities from South San Francisco under conditions of wetland restoration - Salt Pond MetaG R2_B_D1_MG | ecosystem: Environmental > Aquatic > Marine > Intertidal... | reverse complement strand
TGGCATCGGCCATACCATCAAAGCTGCCGACCATCACTGCTGATATAAAGTCACTGACCGCCTCCCAGGTATCCGGCCGGATGCGACCTACGATTCCAAAATCAATAAAGCCGACCCGACCATCTCTCAACACCATCAGGTTACCGGCGTGCACATCGGCATGGAAAAATTCACACTGGGTCAGACTGGAAAACCAGGTATTCATCGCTGTAATCAGAGTACGCTCCGGGTCCCGGGCATAGCCCCGGATGCTTTCCAGATCCGTGAGAGGAACGCCGTAGAATCTCTCCATGGTCAGAATCCGGCGGGTGCTTGCAACCTCATACACCCTGGGCACCGTGGCATCTTCATTATGGGTGTTGAGCAGGAATTCCCGGAACACCTTGAGATTGTTCGCTTCCTTGATGAAGTCACACTCTTCCATCATGGTTCGCTGGATTTCTTCCACGATGCCGGACATTGAAGTCCAGGAAAGTTTTGGCGCCAGGGTTTCCACAATTCTCGCCGACAGGTACAGGAAGTTAAGATCGGTCAGCAGAATATTTTCCACACCCGGCTTCTGGACCTTGATCACCACATCTTCGCCGGTAACCAGTTTTGCTGCATGAACCTGGGCAATGGAAGCAGAGGCCAGCGCCACCGGATCAATCTCGGAAAACACTTCCTCGATCGGCCGGTCAAGCTCCTGACGGATAATTTTCCGGATCACGCTGTAAGGAAGGCTGGGTGTCCGGTCAAGACAATACTGGAATTCTTCAATGTATTCTTTTGGAAAGAAGGTTGGAGAGCTTGCAATGAACTGACCCAGCTTGATGTAGGTCGCCCCCAGTGACTCGAAAGTCTCACGGAGCAGCCGTGGCGCCGGCGGCCGTTCACCGCGCACCCAGTTTACCCCGGTCCGACCCAGCACGGATAGCGTCTGGCCGATCCGGAATGCGCCTTTAAGGCTGTTGATAACCCTTGCCATAATTGCCTTCCTTAATTTCCCGACGGTGCCGACCGTCACAGATTTTGAAACTTCATTGCAGTCGCTGAACTCTACAGCCGCATTGGCATAACCACATACAGGCATCGATTGTCTTTTTCCGATTCAATCAGCGCACTGCTGTTCGGATTGGCCAGGGTGATCTTGACCTGGTCATCATCCAGCGCATTCATGACGTCCACCAGATAGCCCACATTGAAACCGATCTGAAGTGACTCGCCCTGATACTCTACAGCCAAAGCGTCTTCCGCCTGCTCCTGATCCGGATTGTTGGCAAACACCCCCAGTTCGTTGGTTGCCAGATTCAGCCGCACTCCCCGAATATTCTCGTGTGACAGAATGCCTGCGCGCTGCAGGGTGTTTTTCAGGGTTATACGGTCTGCCAGCACAACCTTGTCACCACCTCTGGGGATGACCCGATTATAATCCGGGAAGCGGCCTTCAATCAGCTTGGAGGTAAAGGTGTAGGATCCCACCGTCGCTCGCAGGTGGTTGTCGCCGATTATCAGGGTAACCGGAGTCTCCACATCATCCAGAAGCCGGGCCAGTTCCAGAACACCTTTGCGCGGAACTATAACCTGACGGGCTTCCGTGCAGCCGGTATCCAGGTCGACATGGGCCATCGCCAGCCGATGGCCGTCAGTGGCAACCGTTCGTACATGGTCCTTGTCGACTTCCAGTAACAGACCATTGAGATAATAACGCACATCTTGCTGCGCCATGGCGAAGGCCGTGGCATCGAGCATGCGACCCAGTTCCTTCTGGGGCAATTCCAGAGAAAAACTTTCCTGCTCGTCCTCGACATTGGGAAAATGCTCCGCCGGCAGGGTCGAGAGCGTGAAATGGCTGGCCCCGGAGCGCAGATGCAGGCGGTCGCCATCAAGCGCAAGCTCAATCGATGCTTCTTCACCCAGAGCCCGGCAAATATCGGAGAGTTTTCGTGCCGGAACCGTGATACGTCCTGGCTGGTCCACGTGAACCGGGCTAACCCGTCCCACCAGTTCCACTTCCATATTGGTGCCGGTCAGAGTCAGGGTATTATCCTCGGCCACCAGCAGCACGTTGGACAGCACCGGCATGGTCTGTTTGCGCTCCACCACTCCGGCTATGGACTGCAGGGGGATAAGCAAAGATTCTCGGCTGATCGTCAGTTTCATGGCACTCAACATTCTTTTATCGGATGGTGAACGGGTATCAGCTACTACCTGTAGCAGGTTAAATCATCAGCTGGTCAGTAACTGCATAAAGTTCTGATAATCCTCCCGGATACCCGGGTCGGTTTCCTGGAGTTCAACAATTTTCTTACACGCATGCAGAACCGTGGTGTGGTCTCGCCCTCCAAACGCATCGCCAATTTCCGGCAGACTGTGGTTGGTCAGTTCCTTGGCCAGCGACATTGCCAGCTGCCGCGGACGGGTAACCGTTCGGGTGCGCCGCTTGGAGTGCAGATCTGCCACCTTGATCTTGTAGTATTCCGCCACTGTGCGCTGGATGTTGTCGATACTGACCTGTTTTTCATGCAGCGCCAGCAGGTCTTTCAGACTTTCCCTGATAAACGGCGGGGTAATCTCGGTTCCCGTGAAGTGAGCATTCGCTATCACCAGGCGCAGCGCTCCTTCCAACTCCCGCACATTCGACCGGATTTTCTGGGCAATAAAAAAAGCCGCCTCGCTACTGAGTTTGACATTTACCTGTTCGGCTTTTTTCATCAGGATCGCAACCCGGGTTTCCAGCTCTGGCGGTTCCACCATCACCGTCAGCCCCCAGCCGAAACGCGATTTCAGCCGCTCTTCCATATCCACGATTTCCTTCGGAAACCGGTCACAGGTAACAATCACCTGCTGTCCACCTTCAAGCAACGCATTGAAGGTATGGAAAAACTCCTCCTGAGAGCGTTCCTTGCGGGCAAAAAACTGTATGTCATCAATGAGCAAGGCATCAACAGAACGATAATACCGCTTGAACTCGTTAATGGCGTTCAGTTGCAGAGCCTTGACCATATCTGCCACAAACCGCTCGGACCTCAAATATGCCACTTTGGCACGCGGGTTACGGCGGACTATTTCATTACCGATTGCGTGCATAAGATGGGTCTTACCCAGGCCAACCCCGCCGTAGAGAAACAGCGGGTTGTAGGCTCCGCCAGGATTTTCCGCTACCTGCATGGAGGCTGCCCGCGCAAGCTGGTTGGATTTACCTTCGACGAAGGTGTCGAAGGTAAATCCCTCATTAAGAAAGCTCTGATGTTTGATATCGCCTTCAACCTGCACCGAGGGTCGGACCCGGTTCATCCCCGGCCCTGCTTTGGGGATTGCTGCAGTTTCGGCAACGACTCTTTCCTCGTCGGTGACAGTACCACTGGCCGTTTCAGACTCGGCGACCCTGCCATTCGCCGCCGTCGCCGAGCGTAAAACCAGTTCAGACCCACTGCTGGGTGCAGAGCCGACCACCATACCGACTCTGGGTGCCTGACCCCCTTCCAGATCCTTGAGCACTTCCTCGATGCGCCGCAGATACTTTTCATTCACCCAGTCCATCACGAACCGGTTGGGGGCAAACAGCATCAGCTTGCCTTCCCGATGATCGGACTGTAATGGCCTGAGCCAGGTGTTGAACTGCTGCGCGGGAAACTCATCCCGGAGCACCTCCAGACACTGATGCCAGAGTTTGTTTGGCACGACAGTCTTGCCTCCGATGCCTAAAATCGTGACCCGGAATTCTAACCTGCAGGCCACTTGAGTGAAAGGGCAAAAGACAAGTAATAAACAGCCTGTGTAAATCTTTTATTTTATTTATCATCTATTTACTGATTTATCTACAAGGTTGTGTACAGAAAAAGTGGTGAAAATAGTTATTCACAGTTCCCTGTCCATAACCCCGCCTGAGGACTGTGCAAAAGCCGGTAACTATGGTGGATAAACCGGGTCTTTCCGACGTCCGGGAATTACCCACAATTCGTCCCTGGCTTGTCCACAGCCCTCAGAGGGCCTTATCAACAGAGTTTGAAGCTCCGCAATACCTTGTCTGACGGTCTTTTTTAACGGATACCCACAGAAAACCCGTTAGCTAATAACAGTAGTAGTAATCTTTAAAGAGATTTAAAAAGACTTGAAACTACAGTTACTGGCCGTTTCCACAGTCAGCCCTCCGATCAGGTTTTAACCATTGAATTCCACCGCCGTATTGCATAGAATGCCGCTCCTGTTTTGGTTGTTAATTTTCCAGCCAATACGCCAAATTTCTAACCCGTATTGTGAGATCGTCATCATGAAGAGAACGTTTCAACCAAGCGTACTGAAGCGTAAGCGCGTTCACGGTTTCCGTGCTCGTATGGCAACACCGAATGGCCGGAAAGTTATTTCACGTCGTCGTGCCAAAGGGCGTGCCCGTCTGTCCGCGTAACGTATCCATTACCTGATGAAGCCTCTGAGCTTTCCTAAATCGTCGCGATTGCTGACCCCACGGGATTACGCCAGAGTCTTTGATAACGTCCAGATCAGGGTTCCACACCGGAATTTCCTGATTCTGGCCACGTTAAACTCAGAGCAGCACTCCCGGATCGGACTGGTATTCTCGAAAAAAAATCTGAAGCTTGCAGTTCAGCGCAACCGGATAAAACGAAGAATTCGCGAAACCTTCAGGCTTCAGCCGGATTTGCCGCCCCTGGACATTATCGTTCTTGGCAGACGCGGTCTGGCCGATATTGATAACGCAAAGCTGAATGAGTTGCTGGATGATCTCTGGTCGCGACTCAGGCGAAAATACCAACACTCCAGGACGACATTCGACCAGCAACGGCCGGAAAGCAACAGAGGAACGGGTTAATGCGCAAATTGTTGCTCCTGCTTCTCCGCTTCTACCAGTATGCCATCAGTCCGATGATGGCCAGTCACTGCCGCTATTATCCCACCTGTTCCCAGTACGCTGTGGAAGCGATCACTCATCATGGTGGGCTGAAAGGTCTTTTGCTTTCGATCAGACGACTCCTGCGATGTCATCCCTGGGCTAAAGCCGGGTATGATCCGGTACCGGGTACCGATGACCGCAAAGGCTCTACCCCGACTGTGACTGCCTGCTGCAAGCCGGCTGGCCAGAACTCAACTACCAACCCGACAAAACGCTGAGTGTATGGATATTCAACGCATTGTAATTTACGCCGGCCTCGCAATTGTCAGCTATCTGATGATACTGGCCTGGAACGAAGACTATAACCAGCCGCAACAGCAACAGACTGCCCAGCAGCAGCAGACCCTGACCAGTTCCGGTGATGCCGACAATCTCACTCTGCCTGAATCTTCGGTCCAGGGCTCAACGGGCCAGAACACCTCTGCTGATGAGGAATTCTCCGTTCCGGAAGAGGGCGGAAGCATTGAGGCCAGCGCCGATCCCGATGTTCAGGTCAACAATCAGCTGATCACGGTCCGCACTGATGTTTACCACCTCACCATCGACCGGGTGGGCGGTAACCTGGTTGAAACATCGCTGCTGCAGTACGACCGTTCACTGGACAGTGAAGAAGCTCTGCGCATCCTTACCAACACCCGCCAGCGTACCTACATCATGGAAAGCGGCCTGATTGGCAAGAACGGCGTCGACAGTCGCACCAGCGAGCAGGCGGCTGTCTACCGGACCTCAGCCAATGAGTACGTCCTTGAGGAAGGTGAGGACTCACTGACAGTTGATCTCGAACTGACCACTGAAACCGGCGTTGAGGTTACCAAACAGTATAGATTTGCGCGCGACAGCTATGAGATAGACGTCCGATATCTGATCGATAACCAGTCAGATCAGACCTGGCAAGCCAATATGACCGGTAAGATCGTGCGCGATCAGGCACCGGACCCGACCGCACAGAACAGTCTCGGCATCCGGGCTTTCCTGGGCATGGTTATCAGCTCGGCTGAAGACCCCTACGACAAATATGATTTTGATGATTTACGGGAAACTCCCATAAACCAGTCCGTTACCAACGGCTGGCTCGCGTTTCTACAACATTATTTCCTGTCAGCCTGGATCCCGGAACAGGGTCAGACCGCCCAGTTTCAGAGCACCCGCCGGGGCAATCTGTTTGTTATGGGCTTTGTCTATCCGGCAACCGTCGTTTCCCCGGGCGAAACCGCCGAGGTGTCTGCCCGGGCCTATGTCGGGCCAAAAATCATAGAGCGCCTGGAGAATATTGCACCGAATCTGGATCGTACTGTCGATTTCGGCTTTCTGTTCTTTATCGCCCTGCCACTGTTTATTGTTCTGGACTGGTTCTATGGCCTGGTCGGCAACTGGGGCGTCGCCATTATCCTGCTGACAGTCCTGGTCAAGGCGGTATTTTTCAAACTGTCCGCCACAAGTTACCGTTCCATGGCCAGAATGCGGGCGGTAGCTCCGCAACTGACTCGCCTGAAGGAACTTTACGGTGATGATCGTCAGCGCATGTCCCAGGAAATGATGGCGTTGTACAAGAAAGAAAAAATCAACCCGCTCGGCGGCTGCCTGCCGATACTGGTACAGATGCCGGTGTTCATTTCACTTTACTGGGTCCTGTTTGAAAGTGTGCAGTTACGTCACGCACCTTTCATGCTGTGGATCAATGACCTTTCGGTTATGGACCCTTACTTCATTCTGCCACTGTTGATGGGTGCCAGCATGATGCTGCAGATGAGCCTGAACCCGACACCACCGGACCCGATGCAGGCCAAAATCATGAAGTTGATGCCGATTGTATTTACCATTTTCTTCCTCTGGTTCCCCGCAGGTCTGGTTCTTTACTGGCTGACCAACAACATTCTGTCCATTGCCCAGCAGTGGTACATTACCCGCAAAATCGAGGGCGAGATGGCAGCCAGAAAGAGCTGATTCCAGCTGCCAGTTCTGATTTTGCTTTCAGAGGCTCCTTATCAGGGGCCTCTGCTGTTTCAGGAATAGAGATTGATGCCGAACGTCACCGAAACCATCGCTGCGATTGCCACCGCACCGGGCCAGTCCGGTGTTGGTATTGTCAGAATCAGTGGCCCCGGGGCAGGGGGCATTGCCCGGGTGATGCTGGGATTCATACCCAGACCCCGCTATGCCCATTACGGACCTTTTCATGATCAGCACAATCAGCTGATTGATGAAGGTATTGGTCTGTTCTTTCCCGGCCCTCACTCATTTACCGGGGAGGATGTGCTGGAATTGCAGGGGCACGGAGGCACCGTCATTCTGGACCTCCTGCTGAGGGTGGCTTGTGATCTCGGAGCCCGGCTTGCCCGGCCGGGAGAGTTTTCCGAGCGAGCCTTTCTCAATGACAAGCTTGATCTTGCTCAGGCCGAGGCGATTGCGGATCTGATTGATAGCAGTTCCGAGCAGGCTGCCAGGTGCGCGGTACGATCCCTGCAGGGGGTTTTTTCCCGCCGTATCGAGGCGTTGGTTGAGGCTGTTACCCATCTGCGTATTTATGTGGAGGCCGCCATTGATTTCCCGGAGGAAGAAATTGATTTTCTCGCTGATGGCAAGGTCGCAAACGATCTGCGCCAGTTGCTGGAAAATCTCGATAATATTCTGGCCGAAGCACAGCAGGGTTCGATCCTCCGGGAAGGTATGAAAGTGGTTATTGCCGGCCGACCCAATGCCGGCAAATCCAGCCTCCTGAACGCACTGGCCGGGCGTGAAGCGGCCATTGTAACGGCAGTAGAAGGGACTACCCGGGACGTATTGCGGGAACATATCCTTATCGACGGAATGCCATTGCATATTATTGATACCGCCGGCCTGAGAGACAGTCCGGACGAAGTAGAGCAGATCGGTATCGCCCGGGCGTGGGATGAAATCGGTCAGGCCGACCGGATTCTGTTGATGGTTGATGCTACGTCGACAGGGGCGACAGAGCCCCATCAGCTCTGGCCGGATTTCATCGATCGGCTCCCGGACAATGCACCGTTAACGGTCATCCGTAACAAGGTCGACCTCACCAGTGAAGCTATAGGAATAGAGCAGACAGCGGCCACTGCCCCCGTGGTCCGGATCTCCGCGCGGTCTGGCCAGGGTCTGGAGACTCTGAGGGATCATCTCAAGGCCTGCATGGGCTTTGCCAGTACCAATGAAGGTGGCTTTCTGGCACGGCGACGGCACCTGGATGCCCTGGAACGGGCAAAGGCTGCCATGCTTCAGGGCGCAAGCCAGCTTCAGGGATATGGCGCGGGCGAACTTCTGGCGGAGGATCTGCGTGCTGCCCAGGATGCCCTGGGCGAGATCACCGGTGCCATGACGCCGGATGATCTGCTGGGTAAAATATTCAGCAGTTTCTGTATCGGGAAATGATCTATCAACGGAAACAGTTTGAAACGGGCGTTTTCCGTGTAAACTTGTCTTCCTACCGATTCGCGAAAATTCCTGGTGAGTTTTGATGTATCGCCCTTTAATCTGTCTTATGACGCTGTTTTTTGCCGGCTGTGGCATTATTGACAGCGAACAGCTGTTCCGAAAATCCGTGGATCCACTCCAGGCGGAGCGTCAGGCCCTGTTTGATCAGCCTTACATCGACCCGTTAACCAATTACCTCATCGAGCATCAGGGTGATCCGGAGCGGGCATCGATACTGCCGGAAATCCGGCAGCAACGGGATTTGCGCTGCCAGGCGGTTGCCGAAGAATACGCTGAGGAACCGGCCATCCGCGCCGTGCTTGAACGCTATAACCTTGGTTACGGCTACTCCTGTCCTGAACAGGTTGCTGAATTCGCGAAACGGGTCAACCAGCAGCGCGCCAGACAGAAAGCAGTGCCGGAACCGGTAGCACAGCCGCGGCCACCGGAACAGACAACGCCCGGCGAAAACGTCACCCCGACTGAAACCGCAGTCACCATTGTCGACGAACCGCAGATTGCTGATCAGCTGCTGAGTGACTGCTACCTGTTGACCAGCATCCGGAATTACAGCACCGCCAGAAAAGCCTGCAGAGAACCGGCTGATCAGGGCGACCTGCGATCCCAGGTGAATATGGCCAGGATTGCGTTTGTCCTGGAAGACTACAACGATGCGCTAAGATGGGCCCGGAAGGCCGCGCCCGCCTCTGGTGAAGCCGCTTTGCTGCTGGGTTACATGTATGCTCGTGGTAAAGGTGTCGGCCAGAACATGGATCAGGCTGTACACTGGTTCAATGAATCCGCAAAGCTGGGGAACAAGGACGCTCAAGCAGCTATAGATCAGTACCGTTAAAATGCTTGAGGATAGTCATTAATGCCGGGGACGCCATTCAGCCACCGAATGGACCAGAGAAACGTGTCGTCGCGTCAGTCCGTCATGTGGATGCTGGTGTTTTTGTTGCTCGTGTTTATCGTCGGCATGTTCACGCTGTCAACCCTGAATCTGAATTATTCCAGAGAAGCCCTTTCCGATATCCGCCGCCAACAGATCACGGAAGTGGTTGGAGCGGGCCTGTCGCGAATCAATGCCCGGCAAACCGCGCTGGCAAGTCATACAATCACTCTGGCCAACGTGGGAGAGAGCTTCCATGAAATGCTGGCAAGCGGGTTTTCCGGAATTGGTCAGGCAGCGTTGCGAACCCGGCTGGAAAATTCGATCAGAGCGCATACCAGGGATTTTCAGGGGGCCGGGGGCGCCGGCTTGTGGTTTGAACCCGGCTTCTTGGCAGCACCGGATTCCAGTTACATGCCTTATTTTATTTCCGGTGAAAATGATGACCGCCTGACCAGGCTGAATACCGAAGAGCGTTATGGCCATTATCGCAACGCCCCCTGGTTTGATCGCACTCTCGGGCCCCAGTGGTCCGGCGAGGCGAAAAATGCCGGGAAAGTATACTGGTCTCCGGTTTATTTTGATCTGACCACCGAAAGAGCCGTGTTGAGCGTGGCCAGTCCGATGTTTGATAGCGAGGGAGAATTGCTGGGGGTAGCCACGACAGCCTGGGGTGCCGACCAGATTATCGATATTGTCAGCGGGGTCACGGCGACTGAAAACAGCTTTGCCTTCCTGAATGACCGCAACAACCGTAATCTTTCCAGCCTCAGTCAGGGCGAGGATACCCGCAAGCACCAGGTCCTGATCGACGCCATTCTGGCTCTGGAGTTGTCAACTGATATAACCGGACCGTCCGCGCAAGGCGAGCCTGAAACCCTTAAAACCCGGCGTCTGAATGTCGGTGGCGAGAACATAGAACTCTATTACGCAGCAACCGCCGGAGGCATGATTTACGGCGCCGGTGTTCCGGTAGATGAAATCAATGCGGTGCTTCGTCCCATGGAACGTATCAACTACAGGATTCTGGTGGGTACGGTATCAGCCATGCTGCTGTTGAGCTTTTACCTGCTGTACAGGATCGTCCAGCTGATCCGTGAATTACAGGCATCCTACACCGACGCCCTTACCGGCCTGCCGAACCGGGCCCGTCTGCTACGGGATCTGGAGAGCCTTAATGCCGCCTCACTGCTGATTATCAACCTCGATCGCTTCAACCAGATCAACAGTCTGTTTGGCAATGAGTGCGGAGACCATGTTCTGCTTGAAATCTCCAACCGGTTGATCGCGTTCGGCTCTGGCTCCAGCGGTGAGATCACCCGGGTGTACCGGCTTCCCGGCGATGAGTTTGCCATTCTGGCAACAGCGATGGCGCCGCAGGATGTTCACCAGCTCGCCGGGCAGTTGCGGGCGCTGATTACAGTTGAACGGGTTTACTGGCAGCACCAGCAACTGCCGGTAGATGTCAGTATAGGTATCGCCATGCGCAGCCGCCGCAAACCCGAAGACGCGGCCGACCAGTTGGTCAGCCAGGCAAAAGTAGCCGTGTTGCAGGCTCGTGAACAGGGCCGCCACCACCTGTTGTACGATCCGTCAGTGGGAGTTGAGGAAAACTACGAGAACAATCTTTACTGGGCTGATCGCCTGAAGGAAGTGCTGGACCATGACCGCCTCGTCCCCTGGTTTCAGCCGATTCATGACAATCAAAGCGGCCGGATCACCAAATATGAGTGTCTGGTAAGAATGATAGAGCCCGACGGTACTGTGATCAGTGCCGGACGGTTTATCGATATCGCCAACAAATTGCGACTCAACCGGCGAATTACCGAGTTGATGATCACCAAATGCTTTGCCCGTTTCATTGACCGTGACGATGAGTTTTCGATCAATCTGTCCTACGCTGATATCACCGAGCCCGAAACCGTTGGTCAGATTCTGACGGCGCTGGAGTCTTCGGGTATAGGAGAACGGGTTATTTTTGAACTTCTGGAATCTGACAGTATCTCCAGTTACGACCATATCCATGGTTTTATCGAGCAGGTGAAACCGTTCGGCTGTCGGGTAGCCATCGACGATTTTGGTACCGGTTATTCAAATTTCGCCCACCTGTCAAGCCTCAACGTGGACTACATCAAGATCGATGGCAGTCTGATCCGTAACCTTGACGCTGATAATACCGCCTTCCTGGTAACCAGCGGCATTGTTCAGTTTGCCCGCAGCCTGAACATGAAGACGGTGGCCGAGTTTGTCCACAATGAATCGGTACAGGCCAGGGTCCGGGAGTTGGGCATTGATTTTTCCCAGGGTGAGTACTTCAGCATGCCCGTACCCGAGCCTGACGATCAGGCCGGTCGCTAAAGCCCGGTTTGCCGTTGCCGTTTGCTTCAGTTTGCAGCCGGGACAGGCATTCTGCCGGGCCGGACCACAGCCTGATGTGCTGATCGAATCAGCGACAACCGGCGTATTCCCATGGATCTAAGCAATAATACAGTGTGGGAGTCTGAAATCATGCAAACAAGCCGTGGAAGCCTGTTCTCTGATAGCCTGGTAACCCGTCTCAGGTTAGTGTTGGCGACACTGGTGGCTGGCGCTGTGCTTGCCGGTTGCGCCGGCCCCGGGCTCGATGATTACAGCGACATGGAGCCTGAACTGATCCCCCAGACTTTTTTTGACGGTGAACTGTCTGCCCGGGGAGTGGTCAAAAACAGGTCGGGTGAAGTGATAAGAACATTCGATGCTGACATTTCTGCAAGCTGGAACAGTCAGGGTGTCGGAACCCTGGATGAGGTTTTCCGGTTTGACGATGGCGAAGTCCAGACCCGGGTCTGGACTCTGACCCCCAACAATGACGGCACCCTGCACGCGGATGCCGGTGATGTAGTGGAGCCGGGTACCATGCGTTGGCAGGGTAACGCCATCAATATGAATTACGTGCTGCGGGTGGCTTATGGCGATGGTGATAACTCCATTGACGTAAGCATGGATGACTGGATGTACCTGGTCACTCCGGATACTCTGATTAACGAAACTACCATGACCAAATGGGGGTTTGACGTTGGTGAAATTGTCCTGGTGATTCAAAAGCGATGACCTTGAGGCGGAACTGACGAATGGCAAAACAGTGGATGATTGCTCTGGGGCTTCTGTTGCTGGCGTTCGGCGGCATTTTCGCCTGGAATGAGCTGAGCCTGGAAACGGCGGCAGAAAATCAGCGTCAGCGCCCGCCGAGCAAGGTTAATGTGATCAGTCCGACCATGGATGTGGTGACCGATTCGGTCAGTGCCGTTGGCAGCCTGAGAGCCCGGGACCAGATTTCACTGACTACCGAAGTCAGTGGCCGGGTCGTGGAGCTGAACCTGAATGCCGGCAGTCGTGTTGCCGAAGGCGAACTTCTGCTGCGGCTGGATGACCGTCAGGCCCGGGCGGACCGGCAGGTCGCCGAAGTAACGCTTGCCGACGCCCGGCGCCAGCTGGAGCGGGCACAGAGGCTGGAATCCAACAACAGTATTTCCCGGTCGCGGGTGGATGAACTCCGGACCGCGGCGGACGTAGCCCGTGCCCGGATGGCATCCGCCCAGACCCGGATAGATAATCACCGTATCGAGGCTCCTTTTGCCGGTGTTATCGGCCTGAACGATATCAGCATGGGGGCCTATCTGAGCGCAGGTTCGCAAGTTGCCACGCTGGATTCGACCGGTCGAATGGAACTGGGTTTTGCTGTTCCGGAAAAGTTTCTCGGCCAGATCCGTCCGGGTCAGGCGGTTCGGGGCCATACTCCGGCCTACCCCGGTGAACAATTTGCCGGCGAACTGGTGGAACTGGGCACCCGCATCAACGAACTCAGCCGCACCCTGCCGGTGCGGGCGCTGGTGAATAATCCCGACGGCAAGCTCCGTCCCGGCCAGTTCATGGCTGCCAGCCTGACGCTACGCCAGCGCGAGGCACTGATCATTCCGGAACAGGCGGTAATAATCCGTGGCGACGAAACTTACGTGTTCGTGGCAAATGACGGTGTCGCCAGGCGTATGGCGGTAGAGCTCGGCTCCCGTTCGCCCGGTGTCGTCGAGGTGGCATCGGGTCTGACTCCGGAAGATCAGGTCATTGTCACCGGCCAGGATCGCCTCAGCAGTGGCGATCGCATCGAAGTGGTAGAGGATATTACCGCCATTCCCGATAACCGGTTTGCCGACGCCGGGAAATCCTGACCCATGATCCTCTCCGACATTGCCATCAAACGGCCGGTCTTTGCCACGGTCATCAGCCTGCTGATCCTGGTGTTCGGGCTGGCGGCCCTGCAAGGTCTGCCAGTGCGGGAATATCCCGACATTGACCCGCCAGTGGTGTCTATTTCCACCGATTACACCGGGGCAGCTGCAGAAGTGGTTGATACCCAGATCACCCAGGTGATCGAAGGCGCCATCAGTGGTATCGAGGGCATCCGCTCCATAGAATCGAGCACGGAACAGGGTGAATCCAGGACCTCGATTGAATTCAACACCTCCCGCAATATTGATATTGCCGCCAACGATGTCCGTGATGCGGTATCCCGGGTAGCAAATGCCCTGCCTCAGGAAGCAGACTCACCCCGGGTGCGTAAGGCCGATTCGGACGCCCGTCCGATGATGTGGCTGTCGCTGCGCAGCGATGTCTGGGACAGTGCCGAACTCAGTGACTTCGCCGAACGGGTACTGGTTGACCGGCTGTCCGTGCTGGACGGTGTGGCCAGTGTGCGCATCGGCGGCGAACGCCGTTATGCAATCCGTATCTGGCTGGACCGGGAGCGCCTGGCGGCGCGGGACATCACCGTTGCCGAAGTCGAGCAGGCCCTGCGCACCAATAATGTGGAATTGCCCGCGGGTTCGGTGGAATCCTCAACCCGGGATTTTACCGTCCGGGCCCAGGGCCGCATGTCTGGTGTGGATGAATTCCGCAAGCTGGTTATCCGGCGGGATGGTAACGAGCTTTTGCGCCTTGGTGAGGTGGCCAATGTAGCAATGGGCGTGGAATCCGACGTCAGCCGCCTGCGGTTCAACGGCCAGACCGCAGTGGGGCTTGGGGTTATCCGGCAATCAAAATCCAACACCGTGGCGGTGTCGGACCTGGTTCGCGCGGAACTGGACCGGATTCGCGAAACTCTGCCACCGGAAGTGAACATCGCCCAGAGCTATGATGAATCCATTTTTATCCGGGCGTCGATCCGCGAAGTCGGCTTTACCCTGGCTATTGCGGTGTCTCTGGTCATTCTGGTGATTTTCATGTTTCTGCGGTCCTGGCGGGCGACACTGATTCCGGCGGTTACCATCCCGGTGGCTGTGATCGGGGCGTTTATCGGCCTCGGAGCCCTGGGTTTCTCGATCAATGTGCTGACCCTGCTGGCGGTTATACTGGCGATCGGGCTGGTGGTGGATGATGCCATCGTGATGCTGGAGAACATCCAGCGCCGGATAGATAACGGTGAGCCCCCGTTATTGGCAGCCTATCGTGGTGCCAGGCAGGTAGCCTTTGCTGTCATCGCCACCACCCTGACCCTGATTGCGGTATTCGTGCCGATTTCGTTTATGGGCGGCAACGTCGGGCGACTGTTTGCCGAGTTCGGTTTCACCCTGGCTGCGGCCGTGGTGTTCTCCAGTATTGTAGCGCTGACACTGACGCCCATGTTGTGCTCCAAATGGCTCCGGCGCAGCCCGCAAACCGAGGAGGGTCACCGGTTATGGGCATTCAGCGAACGGGTGCTCAATGGCCTGACCCGCGGTTATGAGCGGCTGCTGAAGTTTTCCCTGCGCCAGCCGGGACTCCTGCTGGGACTTGGTCTGGTGGGGCTGTTGATGGCGGTGGTGGTTTTCCCGAAACTGCCTCAGGAACTGGCTCCGACAGAAGACCGGGGTATTATCATCATGCCCACCAGCGCACCCCGTGGGTCGACCGTCGAATACACCGACCACCATGTCCGCAAGGCGGAGGAAAAGCTGATTCCGTATCTGGAACGTGGAGACGCAACGCGGCTGCTGTCGATTGTCGGCTGGCGTAACGAAAGTGACAACGCCTTCATGATCATGGGGCTGGCGCCCTGGGATGAACGCGAGGTGAAGCAGCAGGCCATCACCAGTGAGATCCGGGGCAAGCTGGCAGATGTGCCCGGCATCCGATCGGTGGCGGTAAACCCGCCAGGGCTTGGCCAGCGCGGATTCAGCCAGCCCATCGAATTCGTGATTGGCGGGCCCGATTACCAGTCGGTCCAGGCCTGGAGTGAGGAAATTGTCGAACGGGCGAAAGCCAATCCGAATCTCCTGAGTCTGCAGACCGATTTCGAACTCACCCGACCGGAGCTGAACGTCAGTATTGACCGCGAACGCGCCGCGGATCTTGATATTACCGTACAGGATGTAGGCCTGACCCTGCAGACCATGCTGGCATCCCGTGAGGTAACCACCTATCTTGACCGGGGCCGGGAGTATGACGTGATCCTGCAGGCTGCCGAGCGGGACCGGTCAAGCCCCGGTGATCTGGGCCGGATATTCCTGCGGCCAAGGCAGGGCGGCCAGCTGATTCCGCTGGAAGCACTGGTATCGGTAAAGGAAGTGGGCGCGAACCCTGATTTGCGACGCATTGACCGGCTCCCGGCGGTGGTGATCAGCGGGTCACTGGCTGATGGTTATGACCTGGCATCGGCTCTGGATTATCTGAGCACACTGGCGCTGGATAATCTGCCACCGGAAGCCCGGATGAGTTATAAAGGACTGAGTCGTGAATTCCAGGATTCCTCAAACGCTATCTACCTGACCTTTGCCCTGGCTTTTGTCATTGTTTTCCTGGTGCTGGCCGCGCAGTTCGAGAGCTGGATACACCCGCTGATCATCATGCTGTCGGTTCCGCTGGCAGTCACAGGAGCCCTGTTCGCACTGCTGTTTTCAGGCATCACCCTGAATATATACAGTCAGATCGGCATCATAATGCTGCTGGGGCTGATGGCGAAAAACGGCATTCTGATTGTGGAATTCGCCAATCAGCTCCGGGACAAGGGTTACGAGGTTAAAGAGGCCATTCTGGAGGGCGCCGTGCTGCGGTTCCGGCCAGTGCTGATGACCACCATATCCACCGTGTTCGGGGCAGTGCCGCTGGTGCTGGCAACGGGGGCCGGCGCCGAAAGCCGGGCTTCCATAGGCATCGTGATTCTGGGCGGCCTGATCTTTGCCACCACGCTGACCCTGTTTATTATTCCGGTGCTCTATAACCTGCTGGCGCGCTTTGCCAGGTCCAGTAATGCCGTCGCGATCGAGCTGGACAGACAGGCCCGGGACACTGCCGGCAGCCGGGGCATAACCTCTGCGCCCCAGTCCCGGCATGAAGACCGGTTCTAGCAACGGAGGCCGAGCTCCCTGTGGATAAATTACTGCACAACCTTAGGATAAACCCGGGCCATTTCTGTTTGTAGCTATTAAAATCAATAACCTGGTCAAATATTTGAGGTCTGCGAAGCTATCGGCAACTGTGGATAACTTTTTGAAAGTTATCTGAACAGATTTCTTCAAGCCCCTGAAAATGGTCGGATTTCGGTAATTGCTGACAACAGCCTCTGGTTAAAATTTGCACATTCTGACTGCAATTTTCCGGATGAAGCGTTATACTCGCTGCCCCGTTTTCCGACCGGTTTGTTCGAGGTGATGTAGTGGAATATCCAACGCGTTTTGATGTCATTGTCATTGGTGGCGGCCATGCCGGTACCGAGGCGGCGCTGGCGGCAGCGCGTATGGGTTCACAGACACTGCTGCTGACTCACAACATCGAAACTCTCGGGCAGATGTCATGCAATCCCGCAATCGGTGGTATTGGGAAAAGCCATCTGGTGAAAGAGATCGATGCGCTTGGTGGCGCGATGGCAACAGCCACTGATCTGGCCGGCATCCAGTTCCGGGTGCTGAACAGTCGTAAGGGACCAGCCGTGCGGGCAACCCGCGCCCAGGCCGATCGTGTACTTTACAAGGCGGCGATCCGCGAGATTCTGGAAAACCAGCCGAACCTGACACTGTTCCAGCAGGCGGCGGATGATCTTATTGTCGAAGGCGAACGGGTGACGGGTGTCGTTACCCAGTCCGGCATTCGCTTCCGCGCGCCCACCGTGGTCCTGACCACTGGCACCTTCCTCGGTGGCGTGATTCATATCGGTATGGAAAAGCATGCGGGTGGCCGTGCCGGTGATGCCCCGGCGAATGCCCTGGCGCAGCGTTTGCGGGAACTGCCGTTCAACGTTGGCCGGCTGAAAACCGGGACGCCACCGCGGCTTGACGCGCGCAGCGTGGATTTTTCTGCCATGCAGCAGCAGTGGGGCGATGACCCGGCACCGGTGATGTCCTTTGTCGGCTCCCGGGACCAGCACCCGCAGCAGGTCTGCTGCTATGTCACCCGTACAACCGGGCAGACCCACGACATCATCCGCAGCGGATTTGAGCGCTCCCCCATGTTTGCAGGCAACATCGAAGGGATCGGGCCACGTTATTGTCCTTCCATCGAGGACAAGGTAAACCGGTTTGCCGACAAGGATTCGCACCAGATCTTTGTCGAGCCGGAAGGGCTGACGACCAATGAGCTGTATCCCAACGGTATCTCCACTAGTCTGCCGTTCGATATTCAGCTGGCCGCCGTGCGCAGTATTCCCGGCTTCGGGAATGCCCACATTACCCGTCCGGGCTATGCCATCGAATATGATTTCCTGAACCCGCAGGATCTGCGCCACACCCTGGAAACCAAATTTATCCGCGGTCTTTACTTTGCCGGTCAGATCAACGGCACCACCGGTTATGAAGAAGCCGGTGCCCAGGGTCTTCTGGCCGGTATCAACGCCGCCCTCCAGGCCCAGGAAAAAGATGCCTGGTATCCCCGTCGCGACGAAGCCTATCTGGGCGTTCTGGTGGACGATCTTATCACCATGGGCACGTCCGAGCCCTACCGGATGTTCACCAGCCGTGCCGAGTATCGCCTGATCCTGCGGGAAGACAATGCTGATCTTCGCCTTACCGAGACCGGTCGCAAGCTGGGTCTGGTGGACGACCATCGCTGGCAGGCGTTCAGTAGCAAACGCGAGGCAATAGCAGCGGAACGGATTCGCCTGGATTCTACCCGGGTTCATCCGGGCACCGCCGCTGGCGATACCGCAAACCGTTTTCTGCGGCAGCCGATGAGCCGCGATCAGTCACTGGCCGAGCTGCTGCGCCGGCCGGAAATCAGTTACCGCCATGTCGCTGAAATGGCCGAAGGCCAGGCCGAAGACCCCTGCGTCGCCGATCAGGTTGAGATCGAGATCAAATACGAAGGTTACATTTCCCGCCAGGCGGGTGAAATCGAACGCCTGCGCCGGAACGAAAATACTCCACTTCCGGACGATCTCGATTTCGACAGTATTGGCGGCCTTTCCAATGAAATCCGCCAGAAGCTGAAAGCGGTGCGGCCGGAAACGGTCGCCCAGGCGTCACGGATTCAGGGAGTGACGCCGGCGGCTATCTCGCAGGTTCTGGTACATCTCAAAAAGCGCGATCTGCTGCGTAAACAGTCCGCCTGAGTCTGCTCATGAGCGGAGCACTGTGGCAGAACCAGCTTTCCCGGGGCCTGGCGGATATGGGTCTGGCACTGGATGAATCGAGCCAGCAACAGCTGCTGGGATTTCTGGCGCTGCTGACCAAATGGAACCGCGCCTACAATCTCACTGCGGTCCGGGATCCGAACCGGGTGGTCTCGCGACAGCTTCTCGACAGCCTCAGTATTCTTCCGTTTGTCACCGCCGATCATCTGCTGGATGTCGGCGCCGGTGGTGGTCTGCCAGGAATTCCGCTGGCGATCGCGCGGCCGCAGTCCCGGTTTACGTTGCTGGATAGTAACAGCAAGAAAACCCGGTTTCTGACCCAGTGCCTGGTGGAGCTGGGTCTTGAGAATGTTGAGGTTATTCACGGCAGGGCCGAGCAGTACCAGCCGCCGCAGCCATTCCGGCAGATCAGTAGCCGTGCCTTTACTGCCCTCGACAATATGGTCCGCTGGTGTGGAGAATTGCTGGCAAATGACGGTGAGTTCCTTGCCATGAAAGGCCGGTTTCCGGATGATGAAGTGGCGTCATTGCCCGAACCCTGGTACGTGGCGGAGCAGCAGGTGTTATCCACTCCCGGCGCTGACGGCGACCGGCATCTGTTGATCGTTCGACGAAAACCGTAATCCGAGTTCCAAAAACAGGAGGCGAGTCATGGCACGCGTAATAGCGGTGACCAATCAAAAAGGCGGTGTCGGTAAAACGACCACCTGCGTCAATCTGGCTGCGTCCCTGGCTGCTACCAAGCGTCGTGTTCTGCTGGTGGATATGGATCCGCAGGGCAACGCGACCATGGGCAGTGGTGTCGACAAGAACTCGCTCAGACTCTCGGGTTACGACATGCTGACCAGGCGCAACACCGCCGCCGAGGTGATATTCCACATCGACGCGTCCGGTTTCGACATACTTCCGGCGAACGGCGATCTGACGGCAGCCGAGGTTGAACTGATGAACGAAATCGGTCGCGAACACCGCCTTCGGCTGGCGCTCAATTCTGTTCGTGAACATTACGATTATGTCCTGATTGACTGCCCACCCTCGCTCAACCTGCTGACAGTGAACGCGCTGTCGGCGGCCGATACCGTGCTGATTCCCATGCAATGTGAATATTATGCGCTGGAAGGCCTGGCAGCCTTGATGAACACGGTTGAACAGATTCAGGAAACCGTCAATCCGGAGCTTCAGATCGAAGGCATCCTGCGCACCATGTATGACCCGCGCAACAGCCTGACGCTGGACGTCTCGGGCCAGCTGAGCGAATTTTTCGGTGACCGGGTTTATGGCGCCGTTATTCCCCGTAACGTGCGGCTCGCCGAGGCGCCGAGCTATGGCATGCCGGCATTGCATTACGACCGGACCTCCAAGGGCGCGGTGGCCTACCTGGCACTGGCGGGCGAAATGGTGCGGCGCCATGGCATGAAAAAGACATCCGACCCGGTTGCCGTGTAGACTATGCGGCTCGCACTTGATCACAACCCACAAACACAGCAGTCTTATCAGGACGAATGACAGACACCATGGCGGCGAAGAAACGAGGACTGGGTGAGCGTGGCTTAGGCGCACTGCTTCAGGGATCCAGGGTCAATCTCGATCAGGACGTGAAAGATCACGACGGCGAGTTGCGTGAAATACCGGTGGATCTTATCCAGCGTGGTCGGTTCCAGCCCCGTCGCGATATGGACCCCGCTACGCTCCAGGAACTGGCGGACTCCATCCGCCAACAGGGTGTCATGCAACCGGTGGTTGTTCGCCCGATTTCCGAAGGCCGGTTCGAACTGATTGCCGGTGAGCGCCGCTGGCGAGCCACCCAGTTGGCGGAACTGGACCGTATTCCGGCCATTATCCGTGACGTCCCGGATGACGCCGCCATTGCCATGGCGCTTATCGAAAATATCCAGCGCGAAAACCTCAATCCGATTGAAGAAGCTTTCGCTCTCCAGCGCCTGCAGAACGAGTTCGGCCTGACCCAGAACCAGGTTGCCGAAGCTGTTGGCAAATCCCGCACCACAATCACCAACCTGCTCAGACTGATCAGCCTGTCCGAGGATGTCCGGGTCATGCTGGAGCATGGCGATCTTGAAATGGGCCACGGGCGGGCTATGCTTACCCTGGAGCCGGAGCAGCAGATGCAGGTGGCGCGACAGGTTGTTGCCCGATCCCTGTCAGTACGTCAGACCGAGGCGCTGGTGCGTCAGGTGCAGGAGAAAAAACCGGATAACAAGCCAAAAGGCCAGATTGATCCCAACATCCGCGCTTTGCAGGATGACCTGGCGGAGCGGCTCGGGGCCAGGGTGTCCATTGCTCATGGTCAGCGCGGCAAGGGCAAACTGGTCATCGAATACACGTCGCTGGACGAGTTGGATGGTATTCTGGGCCACATCAGGTAAGGCGCTGGTTATCCATTCATCAGATTTTCCGGCCGGTTCTATTGAACAGCCATCTTTAAACACATATAATTCTGCGCGCTTGCAGTAACTCCTGGGGTTTGCCGGCAGTAATACAGAGGTCGAGTATCGAGAACCCGTGTCAGGCTGTTGCAATGCCCAGAGTCAAGAAGCGGATTACCCGGTTGCCGTTTATCCAATGGTTGGCAGCCGAGCTTGGCCTGATCGGTCTGGTCAGTCTTTGCTGGAGTTTCGAGAGTCGTTTGGCTGGTTATTCCGCCCTGACGGGTGGTCTTATCTACATCATACCAAACGCGTATTTTGCTCACCGGATGTTCCGGTTTGAGGGCGCCCGGCAGGCGGCGCTGGTAGTGGGCAACATGTTCAGGGCCGAGTCGATCAAACTGGCGCTGACAGCCGTCTTTTTCGCGGCCGTTTTCATCTTAATGGAGCCAGTACACGTACCGGCTTTGTTATTCACTTTTGCTGTGATGGTTGCGATGAGCCCGCTTCTGCGCTGGTTTATCCGGCCCCGACCACAGCGATGACTGGACGAGAGCAGTATGGCAGCTGATACCCCAGTAGAATACATAAAGCACCACCTGACCAACTTGACATACGGCAAGTTGCCAGCAGGTTATGAGCGTGCCGACGGCACAGTGGTCGAAGAGGCAACCTGGACCATGGCCCGCACCGGCCAGGAAGCTCTGGACATGGGTTTCATGGCGATTCACGTGGATACCATGGGCTGGTCTGTTGCTGTTGGCCTGCTGTTCCTTGGCCTGTTCGGGTATGTGGGAAAAAGGGCGACGACGGATACACCCTCCGGCCTGCAGAACTTTGTCGAAATGACCATCGAGTTCATCCAGAACATCGTGCGCGATGTATTCCATGGCAGGAACCCGATCATCGCACCACTGGCCCTGACCATGTTCGTCTGGATCCTGATGATGAATACCCTGAAGCTGGTACCGGTGGACTATATACCGTCGATCGCCCATGCCATGGGGCTGGAATACTTCAAGATCGTGCCGACCACCGATCCCAACGGTACCTTCGGTATTGCCATTGGCATATTCTTCCTCATTCTTTTCTACAGCTTCAAAGTGAAAGGGCCGGGCGGCTTTGCCAAGGAGCTTTCATTTACACCCTTTAATCACTGGTCGCTGGTGCCATTCAATCTGGTGCTTGAGCTGCTCGCGCTGATCATCAAGCCGCTGAGCCTGGCACTGCGTCTGTTTGGTAACATGTACGCCGGTGAGGTCATATTCATCCTGATTGCGTTGTTACCATTCTGGATCCAGTGGACCCTGAACGTTCCCTGGGCCATATTCCACCTTCTGGTAATAACGCTGCAGGCTTTTATCTTTACAACACTGGCTGTGGTTTACCTCAGCGCCGCACACGAAGATCACTGATAACCGATATAAAAAGCAAACCCTTAACTATCTGAGAAAACTGAGGAGTCTTCAATGGAAATGGTATTTATTGCAGCTGCACTGATCATCGGACTGGGCGCCCTGGGCGCTGGCATCGGTTTCGGTCTGCTTGGTGGCAAGCTGCTTGAGTCTACTGCACGTCAGCCAGAGCTTGGCAACCAGCTTCAGACCAAAGCCTTCATTATGGCCGGTCTGCTCGACGCCGTTCCCATGATTGGTGTTGGTATCGCGATGTACCTGATCTTCGTTGTTGCTGGTTAATCACCCGAAAGCTCCGGGTGCTGCTCTGCAATAAAGCAGCGCCCTGCTCTACGGACACCGGGACGCAACGAATAGCAAGAGGTACACCGCCGTGAATATAAACCTTACGTTAATAGGGCAAACGATTGCCTTCGCTATTTTCGTCTGGTTCTGCGTCAAATATGTATGGCCTCCGATTACCGAAGCCATGGCAGCGCGCCAGAAGAAAATTGCCGACGGCCTTTCTGCGGCAGATCGGGCATCCCTCGATCTTGAACTCGCGCAGGAAAAAGCCTCCAAGGAACTGCACAAAGCCAAAGAAGAATCGGCAGCCCTGATTGATCAGGCGAACAAGCGTGCCGCCCAGATCGTAGAAGCCTCCAAGGATGACGCTCGCAAGGAAGGCGAGAAGATTATCGAGCAGGCCAAGGCGGAAATTCAACAGGAGCGCGTTCAGGCTCGCGAGGCACTCAGGGCAGAGGTTGCGACCATTGCCATTGCCGGTGCTGAAAAGATTCTGGAAAGCTCTGTCGACGCCAAAGCTCACAGCAAGATGCTGGACAAGCTGGCGGCAGAACTCTAAGCGAGGGTCATCATGGCAGAACTGATTACGTTAGCCCGACCCTACGCGAAAGCCGTTTTTGATGCTGCGCAGGACCAGAAAGCCATCGATCTGTGGGATCAGGCACTGGCCTTTGTTGCGGCGGTCGCGGCTGACAAAGAGGTAAAGACGATTCTGGCCAAACCGGGCCTGTCTGAGCAGCGCAAGGCGGAGCTTTTCATCGATTGTTTCGAAGAGCCACTGCCGGAAGCACTCAGAAATTTCCTGTCGATTCTCGCTGAAAACAAACGGCTGGCGCTTTTGCCTGCGGTTTCCGAGTTGTTCAGCCTTTATCGTGCCGATCTTGAGCGCACGGTAAACCTGCAGGTCAGCACCGCATTCGAGCTGACCGAAGAACAGCAACAGAAACTGATTGACGCATTGTCCGGGAAACTGGAGCGCAAGGTAGAGCTTGAAACCTCGGTTGATCAGTCATTGATCGGTGGGGTGGTAGTACGCTCAGGCGACCTGGTTATCGACGCTTCAGTTCGTGGCAAACTGGCCAGAATGGCCAGCGCTATGGGCTCCTGATTTCAGCATAAGGTTTGAGGACAAAGGCATGCAGCAACTGAATCCATCCGAGATCAGTGACATCATCAAGAAGAGAATCGAAAAGCTCGATATCTCTTCGGAAGCAAAAAACGAAGGTACGATTCTTTCCGTCTCTGACGGTATCGTACGAATTCACGGACTCGCCGACGTTATGTATGGCGAAATGATTGAATTCGCCAACGGTGCCTTCGGCATGGCACTTAACCTGGAGCGGGACTCCGTAGGTGCCGTGGTACTGGGTGAATACGAAGATCTGGCAGAGGGCCAGAAAGTCCGTTGTACCGGCCGGATTCTTGAAGTCCCGGTTGGCCCGGAACTGCTGGGCCGGGTAGTTGACGGTCTGGGTAACACCATCGATGGCAAGGGTGATCTGGGCAACACCCAGACTGCCCCGGTTGAGAAGGTTGCGCCGGGGGTTATTGCACGTCAGTCGGTTGACGAGCCTGTCCAGACCGGCCTCAAAGCGATCGACACCATGGTGCCGGTTGGCCGTGGCCAGCGCGAGCTGATCATCGGTGACCGCCAGATCGGTAAGACCGCTGTCGCGATCGACGCAATCATCAACCAGAAGCATACCGGCATCAAGTGTATCTATGTTGCCGTCGGCCAGAAGCAGTCCTCGATTGCCGCGGTTGTCCGCAAGCTGGAAGAGCACGGCGCCATGGACCACACCATTGTGGTTGCCGCCGGTGCTGCCGACCCGGCTGCCATGCAGTTCCTGGCGCCATACTCCGGCACCTCCATGGGCGAATATTTCCGCGACCGTGGTGAGGATGCACTGATTGTTTATGATGACCTGTCCAAGCAGGCCGTTGCCTACCGTCAGATTTCTCTGCTGCTTCGGCGCCCGCCGGGCCGTGAAGCATACCCGGGTGACGTATTCTATCTGCACTCCCGTCTGCTGGAGCGTGCTTCGCGAATTAACGCCGACGAAGTTGAAAAGCTCACCAACGGTGAAGTGAAGGGCAAGACCGGTTCCCTGACTGCGCTGCCAATTATCGAGACCCAGGCCGGTGACGTTTCCGCGTTCGTACCGACCAACGTGATCTCGATTACCGACGGTCAGATCTTCCTCGAAACAAACCTGTTCAACTCTGGCATCCGCCCGGCCATGAACGCCGGTATCTCGGTTTCCCGGGTAGGTGGTTCAGCCCAGACCAAGATCATGAAAAAGCTGGGGGGTAACATCCGCCTGGCGCTGGCCCAGTACCGTGAACTGGCGGCTTTCGCCCAGTTCGCCTCGGATCTGGACGAAGCCACGCGCAAGCAGCTTGAGCACGGTCAGCGGGTAACGGAACTGATGAAACAGAACCAGTACAGCCCGATGTCCGTTGCTGAAATGGGTACCGTACTGTATGCAGCAAACGAAGGTTTCCTCGATGATGTCGAGGTTGACAACGTCGTCAAGTTCGAAGCCCAGCTTCTGGACTGGATGCACGCCGAGCAGAAAGACCTGCTCGACAAGATCGGCGCCGAAGGCAAGTACGACGATGACATCGTATCTGGCCTTAAAGCTGCTCTGGAGAAATTCAAGACCACTCAAAGCTGGTAACACGAAGGCCCGCCGCGGCGGGCTCTCTGGCCCACCTGAGTGTCTAACTTGAAAAGGCAGTGACTTATGGCCGCAGGCAAAGAAATACGCAACCAGATCGGCAGCATCAAGAGCACGCAGAAGATCACCAGCGCCATGGAAATGGTGGCTGCGAGCAAAATGCGCAAGGCTCAGGAACGCATGAAGGCAACTCGCCCCTACGCGGACAAGATGCGCCAGGTAATTGGACATATTGCGAAGTCCAACAAGGATTATGTGCATCCCTTCATGCGTGAGCGTGAGGTAAACCGTGTGGGTTACATCGTGATCTCCTCTGACCGGGGACTCTGCGGTGGCCTGAACGGTAACGCCTTCAAGCTGCTTGTACGGGAAATGAAGCAATGGAAAAAAGATGGTGTGGAGACCGATCTCTGCGCTATCGGGCAAAAAGGCGCTTCGTTTTTCCGCAATTATGGCGGCAACGTGGTTGCAGCTCTGACCCATCTGGGCGACAACCCCAGCGCAGAGAAGCTCATCGGTAATGTAAAGGTCATGCTCGACGCCTTCGAAGAAGGCAAGATTGACCGTCTTTTCATGATTTACAACGAGTTTGTAAACACCATGACCCAGGCACCAAAATCCGCGCAGCTTCTGCCCTTGCCTGAAGGTCCGGAGGAAGAAGTCGGTCACCAGTGGGATTACATCTACGAGCCTGATTCACGGCCCATTCTGGACGGGCTGCTGCCGCGTTATATCGAATCCCAGGTATATCAGGGCGTGGTAGAGAATCTGGCCTGCGAACAGGCAGCGCGGATGATTGCCATGAAGAGCGCGACAGACAACGCAGGCGACATCATTGACGAGCTTCAGCTGGTTTACAACAAGGCCCGTCAGGCAGCTATCACGCAAGAAATTTCAGAGATTGTGAGCGGCGCGGCTTCGGTATGATCCCGTCCGCAATCCTACTGGTTTTATTGACTATCAAGATAACGAGGAACCGAGCATGAGTAGCGGACACATCGTTCAGATCATAGGCGCGGTTATCGACGTGGAATTTCCACGTGACTCCGTTCCGGGCATTTACGACGCACTGCTGCTTGAAGGTGGTGATACAACTCTGGAAGTTCAGCAGCAGCTGGGCGACGGCATTGTTCGTACCATTGCCATGGGCAGCACCGAAGGCCTCAAGCGTGGCCTGAAAGCCGACAATACCGGCAAGCCAATTTCCGTCCCGGTTGGCACCAAGACCCTGGGTCGCATCATGGACGTTCTGGGTCGCCCCATCGACGAGCAGGGCGAGATCGGCGAAGAAGACCGCTGGGCTATCCACCGTAAGGCGCCGAGCTATGCCGATCAGGCCGCATCGGCTGACCTGCTGGAAACCGGCATCAAGGTCATCGACCTGATCTGCCCGTTTGCCAAGGGCGGTAAAGTCGGCCTGTTTGGCGGCGCCGGCGTTGGCAAGACCGTAAACATGATGGAACTGATCAACAACATCGCCAAAGAGCACTCCGGTCTCTCGGTATTCGCCGGCGTAGGTGAGCGTACCCGGGAGGGTAACGACTTCTACTACGAGATGAAGGAGTCCAATGTTCTGGACAAGGTCGCGATGGTATACGGGCAGATGAACGAGCCTCCCGGAAACCGTCTGCGGGTGGCGCTGACCGGCCTGACCATGGCCGAGAAGTTCCGTGACGAAGGCCGTGACGTATTGCTGTTCGTTGACAACATCTACCGTTATACCCTCGCGGGTACCGAAGTGTCTGCACTTCTCGGACGCATGCCTTCCGCGGTAGGTTATCAGCCGACTCTGGCCCAGGAAATGGGTGAACTGCAGGAGCGTATTACCTCCACCAAGGATGGTTCCATCACCTCCATCCAGGCGGTTTACGTACCAGCAGACGACCTGACCGACCCGTCACCGGCGACCACCTTCTCGCACCTGGACGCCACTGTGGTACTGAGTCGTGATATCGCATCAAAAGGTATCTACCCGGCGATCGATCCGCTTGACTCCACCTCGCGCCAGCTTGATCCGCTGACGATCGGGCAGCAGCATTATGACGTTGCCCGGGGTGTCCAGAACGTACTTCAGCGTTATAAAGAGCTGAAAGACATCATTGCGATTCTGGGTATGGATGAGTTGTCGGAAGAAGACAAGCTGACCGTATCCCGGGCCCGTAAAATCGAGCGGTTCCTGTCACAGCCGTTCCACGTTGCTGAGGTATTCACCGGCTCTCCCGGTAAGTACGTGTCGCTGAAAGAGACTATTTCCAGCTTCGAAGGCATTCTGAACGGTGACTACGACGATATGCCGGAGCAGGCGTTTTACATGTGTGGCGGTATCGAAGAAGTGACCGAGAAAGCGAAGGCTATGAAAGAGAAGGAAGGAAAGAAGCAGTAAATCGTCTTTCCTTTCAGACTCAAGAGGCTTGAGATATGGCTATGACCGTTCATTGTGACGTCGTAAGTGCCGAAGAAAAGATTTACTCCGGGCTGGTCGAAATTTTGACAGCGACCGGCACCGAGGGTGAGATGGGTATCCAGTTCGGGCATGCGCCCCTGCTGACTGCGTTGAAACCAGGTGCCGTCAGGATCGTCAAGCAGGATGGTAAAGAGGAAATTCTGTACGTGTCCGGAGGTTATCTGGAAGTGCAGCCAAACCTTATTACCCTGATGGCCGATACCGCTGTCCGCGCCAAGGATGTGGACGAGGCAGCGGCGCTGGAAGCCCAGAACGAGGCAGAAAAGGCACTGGCAAATAAAACAGGTGAATTTGAATATTCGCGGGCTGCAACGGAGCTTGCCGAGGCTGCTGCGCAACTGCGAACCATTCAGAAGCTGCGCAACAGGGTCCGTTAAACCGGCTATCCGACTGTTCGCCGCCTGCACCGAATGAAGCCGCATCCATAAGGGATGGCGCGCCGGAAACCCTTCCGTCACGCTGTTCACCAAGGAGCGGCTTTTTTTTTGATATGGCAAAAGGTCCGTCCGGAGCGCGATTTATGAAGCCGCTACACGTTGTTATCCTGGCCGCGGGCCAGGGCTCCCGCATGAAATCCAGCCTTCCCAAGGTACTGCACCGGATCGCAGGAAAGCCCATGCTCCACCATGTCATGGATACTGCCCGAAAGCTCGGCGCCGAACGCATTCATGGTGTTATTGGTCACGGTGCCGATCAGGTCAAGGCGATTACCCAGGCAGAGGACGTGCAATGGGCCATGCAGGAACAGCAGCTGGGCACCGGACACGCTGTGGCCCAGGCGCTTGCCAACCTTCCGGACAACGGCTGCGTGCTTATTCTCTATGGCGATGTGCCGCTGACCCGGGCATCAACGCTGCAACAACTGGTGTCCAGAGTCACTGACCAGACCATCGGACTGTTAACGGTCACCCTTGACGACCCCACTGGCTATGGCCGGATCCTGCGGGATGATCAGGGCGCCGTAATCAGGATCGTTGAGCACAAAGACGCGACTCCGGACCAGAGGGCGATTACCGAGGTAAATACCGGCATACTGGCAGTGTCCGCCAGGCATCTGAAAACCTGGATACCCGAGCTGTCGAACGCCAATGCCCAGGGCGAATACTACCTGACGGATATTATCGCCATGGCCTCGAAGGCCGGTGTGGGGATCGAAGTGACCCAGCCGGATATCGGGTTCGAGGTTCAGGGTGTCAACAACCGCCTGCAGCTGGCAGGCCTTGAACGCTGGTATCAGCAACAGCAGGCCGAACGGTTGATGAGCGAGGGCGCCACCCTTGCCGATCCCGCCCGGGTCGATGTCCGTGGCGATCTGACCGTGGGCCAGGACGTGTTGATTGATATCAACGTCGTGTTTGAAGGCAAAGTAGCACTGGATTCCGGCGTCAGTGTCGGGCCGAACTGTTTGTTGCGTAACTGTCATATCGGCGCGGACAGCAGCATCGATGCCTGTTCAGTGATTGATGGCGCGACGGTGGGGCAACACGCCCGGATCGGTCCTTTCGCCCGGCTCAGGCCCGGCACCGAACTGGCAGATCACACCAGAGTCGGCAACTTCGTTGAAACCAAAAAGACGGTGGTGGGCGAGGGTAGCAAGATCAGTCATCTCAGTTACGTCGGTGATGCGTTACTGGGCAAAAATGTCAATGTGGGTGCCGGGACGATCACCTGCAATTATGACGGCGTCAATAAATACCGGACCAGTATTGGTGATGGGGTCTTTGTTGGCTCGAACACATCACTTGTCGCCCCGGTGTCATTGTCGGAGAATGCTACCATCGGAGCAGGTTCAACCATTACCCGCGATGTGGCTGAAGCCGAGCTTGCGGTTGCCAGAGGCAAGCAGCGCAATATTGCCGGTTGGCAGCGACCGGCAAAGCAGAAGTAAAGATCCGGCCAGCAGCCGGAGTAAACCATCACAGGTGCTAGTGTTATGTGCGGAATTGTAGGGGCAGTGTCGGAAAGGGACGTTCAGGGGATTTTGCTGGAGGGCCTGCGCCGGCTTGAATATCGTGGCTATGATTCTGCGGGTATGGCCGTGATCGACAGCCACAGCGCGCTTAACCGGGCCCGGGAAGTGGGCAAGGTCGCTGCCCTGGCGGAAACAGTCGGGGAATCCCCGCTGAGCGGTCATACCGGAATTGCCCATACCCGCTGGGCCACACATGGCGAACCATCCCGGATCAATGCCCACCCGCACATGTCCGGTGAGCGTCTGGCAATCGTCCACAATGGCATTATCGAGAACTATCAGGAATTGCGGGAAGAGCTGAAAGCCGACGGTTTTGAATTCACCTCGCAGACCGATACCGAGGTCATTGCCCACCTGATTGAGCAGCAGTACCGAAAGCCGGGGATCAGCAGTCTGTACGATGCGATGAAAGCGGCCATTGTTCATCTGCGTGGTGCCTTTGCCCTTGCGGTTGTCCATGCTGACGAACCGGATCACCTGGTCGTCTGCCGGGAGGGAAGCCCCCTGGTGGTCGGCATCGGCATTGGCGAAAACTTCATTGCCTCTGATCAGCTGGCGCTTTTGCCGGTGACTGACCGGTTCATGTTCCTCGAGGAAGGGGACATAGCCGATATCCGCCGGGACGGGATAAAGATCCAGGACCGTGATGGCAATGCGGCTGACCGGCCCATCAGCCGTTTTGAACACAGCACTGATGCTGCCGAGAAAGGCGAGTACCGGCACTTCATGCTCAAGGAAATCCATGAGCAGCCGCGGGTCATTCAGGCCACTACAGAAGGCCGTATCACCCAGAGCCGCGTGCTTGAGCAGGCGCTCGGCACCCAGGCGGGCAACCTCCTCGATAACGTCCGGCATGTCCAGATTATTGCCTGCGGCACCAGCTATCATGCCGGCATGGTGGCACGCTACTGGATTGAGGACCTGGCGGGCGTACCCTGTTCTGTGGAGGTCGCTTCCGAGTTCCGTTATCGCAAGCATGTCATCCAGCAGAACACCCTGTTCCTCTGTATTTCCCAGTCCGGGGAAACCGCGGATACTCTGGCGGCACTGCGCCAGGCCAAAAAAGCCGGTTTCCGTGCGGCCATGGCCATCTGCAATGTGCCGGGCAGCTCGCTGGTGCGGGAATCGGACCTGGTGATCATGACCCAGGCCGGCCCGGAAATCGGGGTGGCATCGACAAAGGCGTTCACGACACAGCTGACGGCCCTGCTGATCTTCACCCTGGCACTGGCCCGTCACAATGGTCTGGAAGAGGAGCGGGAAGCCGAGATCGTTCAGGCCATACGGCTGCTTCCGGGTCAGGTTGAGCAGATGCTGGCGCTGGACAGCCAGATCGCGGAAATGTCCCAGTCCTTCATCGACAAATACCACAGCCTGTTCCTGGGGCGGGGCGCCATGTTCCCGGTGGCACTGGAAGGAGCGCTGAAGCTGAAGGAAATATCCTACATCCACGCTGAAGCCTATCCGGCAGGAGAATTGAAGCACGGGCCGCTGGCACTGGTTGACAGTGAAATGCCGGTGGTAACGGTAGCGCCAAACAACGATCTTCTGGAAAAGCTGAAATCAAATCTGGAGGAAGTCCGTGCCCGCGGGGGACAGCTGTTCGTGTTCGCCGACAAGGCTGCCGGTGTTCGCGGCGAAGAAGGTCTGAGTGTCCTGGAAGTGCCTGCTGTTCACCCGATCACGGCACCTATCGTCTACACCGTGCCTTTGCAGTTGCTGTCCTATCATGTGGCTGTGCTCAAAGGCACGGATGTGGATCAGCCCCGCAACCTGGCGAAAAGCGTTACCGTCGAATAAGAGTTACAGACAGTAAGGCAAGATTGCTCAACACTAGAGGGGCCACCTGCACCCGGCAACGTCGCGAGCCACGGGCCCCACCCAGGGATCAATGGCTGGTGGACGGCTTCGACAACGTCACCTGGAACAAGGATTTGATTCTGGTTTTCAGGGACGCCGCCTTTAGCGCGATGTATTCGCTATGCTGCTGACGACCAATCCTTGTGTAGTAATCAACGTCGATAATGCCACGTTCGTTCAGTTTAATTGTCTGGTTAGTCATGGTGCTGTGCTCTCGTTCTGGAGGTGAAAATCTTCTACAGGGCCCATAATAATCAGTGGGGCGCTGTTGAAAAAGCGATCCTTTTTCAGCAGAATGATGAGAAAAACTCATCTATCGAGCAACGTCATGCGCCACCTGCCACCGCTCAATGCGCTTCGGGTTTTTGAGTCAGCCGCCAGACACCGTAGCTTTGCCGAAGCTGGCAAGGAACTATTCGTGACGTCTTCCGCGGTCAGTCATCAGGTCAAGACCCTTGAAGAATATTTGGGCCTTTCACTCTTTGACCGAAGCCGGCGAACGGTGACGTTGACGCCGGCAGGCGAGCAATACCTGACATCTGTCAGGCACGCGTTCGATGAGATTGAGATGGCCACCCAACGACTCACCGCGAACCAGGAATCCAATGTGGTGAAAATCAGTGTGGCACCCAATTTCCTGACCCGCTGGCTGATGCCTCGCATGGCTCGTTTCCAGGCCCTTTACCCGGATATTGAACTGGAGATTAACGCCTCCATGGGGCTGCTGGATTTCGACCGCACCAGCAGCGATATGGCGGTCTATTTCGGGAGTGGCGAATGGGACGACATCGAAGTGCATTTCCTGCGCAAGGTTATGCTGGTGCCGGTGTGTAGCCCGCGGCTATTGGACGCAGAGTTGCCGCTGGAAAAACCTGAAGACCTGGCGAAACACACGCTGATTTATGTCAGTAAACGCAAGTGGGAATGGGAAAACTGGCTGCAGCAGGCAGGTGTGGATTTCATATCTGCCCGGGGCAGCCTCCAGATGTCAAGCGGGCAACTGGCCACGGCGGCGGCCCAGGAGGGCCTCGGAGTCGCGCTGGCTGATAGCACTCTGACGTCCCGTGAAATTAAATCGGGCAAGTTGGTGGTGCCTTTCGACATTCAGCTCGATACGCATCGGGCCTTCTATCTGGTTTACCGCAAGCAGCGTCCCCTGACCATAGGAATGAAAGCCTTCAAGGAATGGCTGATGAGCGAGATGCGGGGTAACGAAAGCGGTGAAATTCCGGAGGCTTCCTGAGCCAGGCATTGCGGTCGTGCAGGCTCGCTGGATAAGCTAGACCGACTTTTGCCAGAAGCTGATATCTTCGAATATCCGGGAGCATTACCGGACTCTCGATGAATCGATCTTCCCGGATTTATGCTACATACGGCCAAATTCTTCGAGCTCTGATCATATGACAGCTTATTTTATTCAGGCTTTCATCTACCTTTTAGCTGCCGTAATCGTAGTGCCTTTGGCAAAACGTCTGGGCCTGGGTTCGGTACTGGGTTACCTGGTTGCCGGGGTTGTGATCGGCCCGGTTACCGGTCTGGTGGGGCAGGAAGCCAGCACCATTCAGCATTTTGCGGAATTTGGTGTGGTCATGATGCTGTTCCTGGTCGGGATGGAGCTCGACCCCAGGGCGCTCTGGGCAATGAGGATGCGGCTTGTCGGCCTTGGCGGTCTTCAGGTGACACTGACGGCGGCGGCCGGGACGGCGGTGGCCTGGTGGCTCGGACTGCAATGGCAAACAGCGCTGACGGTTGGCCTCATTTTCACACTGTCATCCACTGCCATTGTGCTGCAAACCCTGAATGAAAAGGGGTTGACGAAAACAGAGGGCGGACGCAGTACCTTTGCCGTCCTGCTGTTTCAGGACATCGCGGTTATCCCAATGCTGGCCCTGATTCCGCTGCTGGCGTTGCCGGAGTTGATGGCGGAGTCACGTCCGGCCGGCGGTCATGGCCCGGGTCTGAGTCTGGTTGCCGGTCTGCCCGCCTGGGGTCATGCTCTGGCAGTCGTGGGCGCCATTGCCGTCGTTATTGTTGGCGGTTATTACCTGGGCCCTCCGCTGTTCCGTTATGTGGTCCGGTCAAGGCTGCGGGAGGTGTTCACGGCCACGGCGCTGATGCTGGTGATCGGCATTGCGGCACTGATGAGCCTGGTTAATCTCTCACCAGCCCTGGGGGCGTTTCTGGCAGGGGTGGTGTTGGCCAACAGTGAGTTCCGCCACGAGCTTGAAGCCAATATCGAGCCTTTCAAGGGCCTGTTACTGGGCCTGTTCTTTATTACTGTGGGCGCCGGTATCAACGTCGAGGTATTGTTGGCAGAGTGGGACACCATCGTCGCTCTGGCGGCGGCCGTTATTATGGTCAAGGGGCTGATCCTGCTTGCCCTTGCAATGATGTTCGGCGTTCATGGCAGCAACGGCTGGCTGTTCACCCTGGGGCTGGCGCAAGCGGGTGAGTTCGGTTTTGTGCTGCTGACCTACAGCGTCCAGAACAACGTGATTGCGACCCAGACCTCACAGATTCTCTCGCTGGTTGTTGCCCTGTCCATGTTCCTGACGCCTCTGCTGTTTATCGTCTACGACCGCATTGTGCTGCCGCGTTACCGACGCGCCAAGAACGAGGAGCCGGAAGCGGATACCATTGACAAGCAGGCGCCCGTCATTGTGGCCGGTGCGGGGCGGTTCGGACAGATTGTCTGCCGGTTGCTGCGGGCCAACGACATTCCCATTGTGGTGCTCGATCATGAGCTCGAGCAGATCGAAAACGTTCGCCAGATCAATATCAGGAGCTTCTTTGGCGATGCCAGCCGCCATGATCTGCTGGAGAAGGCGGGTATTGAACAGGCCCGCATGCTGGTAGTGGCGATTGATGACAGGGACCGCGCGCTGCTGATGGTGCAGTACGTGAAAAAGTACTTCCCGGGTGTCTGGGTACTGGCACGGGCATTTGACCGCGGCAATGGCTATCAGCTTCGGCAAGCGGGCGCTGACGGCGTGGTCAGTGAGACCTACCACTCTGCTCTGGAGTTGGGCGGTCATGCCCTTACGGCCATGGGCGTACATCCGATGCGGGCGCGGCAAATGACCTGGGCTTTTATCGAAAACGAGGCGGCCCACGACGACCAGTTGTTCGAGGCCTGGAAGGAAATCGACGGGGGCATGAGCTTCAGTCCTCGCTATGGCGAGCTGTTCATGAAGCTCGAAGAGGGGTTAAGCAGCGTTATGGAGGGGGAATGGGACGAGCCCAGACGTGAGGACGTGCCGCTCTGGAGCCCGCCGGGCGATCATGAGGGTGAAGGCCCGGGCAGAAATACCGGGACGCTGTCAAAATAACTTGAGTTGTGCGGGTAGTGCACGCAACGATAGATCATGTTCACGCCAAACCATTAACCAGGAGATCCATCATGCATGTGTTCATTGCAGGGGCTAACGGGCAAATCGGGCAGCTATTGTTACGGGCAATGGCCGATAGCGATCATGAGGCCCGGGCCCTGATCCGGCATCCGGAACAGGGCCCGGACCTGCAGCAGCTGGGCGCAACGGAAACCGTGCTGGGCGATCTCGAGCATGACTGCAGCGAGGCCATGAAGGGGTGCGATGCGGTCATTTTCGCCGCCGGCTCAGGCCCCCATACCGGGCCGGATAAAACCATCGATGTGGATCACAATGGTGCTGTCCAGCTGATCGACACGGCCAGGGCCATGGGTATCAAGCATTTTATCATGGTGAGCAGCATGGGTGCCGGGGCACCGGAAAGCGGGCCGGAGAAGCTCCGTCCCTACCTCAGAGCCAAACACGGCGCTGATGAACACCTGAAGCGTAGCGGGCTGACTTACACCATTGTTCGCCCGGGTCGGCTGACCAATGACGAAGGTACCGGCAAGGTGGCGGTGAGTGAGAAACTGGAAGGGGTCGGCAAGATTCCCCGGGCGGATGTTGCCAGCGTCCTGCTGGCGGTTCTGGATTCGGCAACGACCGCCAACCGCGTCTTCGAGGTTGTGTCAGGACCAACGCCGGTGGGCGAGTCGCTGGCACAACTGTAAAGGTAGTGTCCCGACGGGACACTAGTTATGCTCGGAAAAGACTTGGGTCTGGCCGCTCTCGTTAAACATCAGCACCTGATAGTTGTCTTTGCGATCGCCCATTTCCATGCCCGGTGAGCCAACCGGCATGCCGGGGACCGCCAGGCCTCTTGCTGCTGGTGCCTCGGAGATCAGCCGGCGAATGTCGTCGGCTGGCACGTGGCCTTCAATCACATAGTCACCAATAAAGGCGGTGTGGCAACTGGCCAGAGAAGGGGTCAGGCCGGCGTCAATCTTGACGGGGTTCAGGTTGTTGGTTTCCGTCACTTCCACCCGGAAACCGTTTTCCTTGAGGTGGTCTACCCAGTCGGTGCAACAGCCGCAGGTCGGCGATTTGTAGACATGAATATCAAGGAGCTCGTCATCGGCCTGCAACTGACCGTTGATACCAATAGCAGCGACAAGGCCCAACGCCAGCGTATATTTTTTCATGACACTACCTCAGTGATGATTATGATCTTGGTCGGATTGACCGTCGTCTGAGGGAGACAGCCAGAACCACCAGACAATGGCGGCCATTAGCACCAGTCCTCCTGCATTGACCAGGAATGTGCTCATTTGTTCCCCTCCCTGCTGGCGCTGCTGCTGGTTTTGAACAGCCGCAGCCTGTTGGCATTGGTGACCACCGTAACCGAGGAGGCCGACATGGCGGCACCCGCCAGTATCGGGCTCATCAGTATGCCCCAGAAAGGATATAACAGCCCTGCAGCCACCGGTATACCCAGGGAGTTGTAGATAAAAGCACCAAACAGGTTCTGGTGAATATTGCGAACGGTGGCCCGGGATATCTCGATGGCGTCGGCCACGCCATGCAGCGAACCCCGCATAAGGGTGATGCCAGCGCTTTCAATCGCCACGTCGGTTCCGGTGCCGATGGCAAAGCCGACATCAGCAGCGGCCAGAGCCGGAGCGTCATTAATGCCGTCGCCGACCATGGCGACCGTGTAACCCTTGCCACGCATTTCACTGACGATGGTGGCCTTGTCTTCCGGCAACACCTCGGCGCGATAGTCATCGATGCCGGTTTTGCGGGCGATCGCCCTGGCCGTTGCATCCACGTCGCCGGTGACCATCATGACCCGAATACCGGCATCGTGCAGGCGGCGGATGGCGGCTTCAGAATCCTGTTTGACGGCATCGGCAACACCGATCACGCCCAGGGCCGTGTTACCCAGGGCCAGGAACAGCGGTGTTCCGGCCTCGGCAGTAATGGTGTCGGCTTCTTTCCCGAGTGCTGCCAGATCCACGCCCTGCTGTTCCAGCCAGCGGCGGTTGCCAAGGCGCAGGGGCTCGCCATCAAGCTCGCCGCTGACGCCTTTGCCATTAAGGGCCTCAAAGCCCGAGACCTTCACCGGGCTGACATTCTCTGCCTTGGCTTTTGCCATAATGGCCTCGGCCAGCGGGTGTTCCGAATGCTGCTCAAGGCCAGCGGCCAGGGCCAGTAGTCTGCCGGTGTCGTCATCTGTAGCCTGGCAACGGGTAACGGCCGGGTGCCCCCCGGTAATGGTACCGGTCTTGTCCAGTATGACCAGATCAAGCTTGCCAGCGGTCTGCAGGGCATCGCCCTGACGGATCAGTGCGCCGTATTCAGCAGCCTTGCCCACACCCACCATCACCGACATGGGTGTCGCCAGGCCCAGAGCACAGGGGCAGGCAATGATCAGCACGGTAGTGGCCGCTACCATCATGTGAACCACGGCGGGTTCCGGTCCGACGTTGTACCAGACCAGCGCCGCCACCACGGCAATCAGCATCACGGTCGGCACAAACACCGCAGAAATCCTGTCCGCCAGGCGCCCGATAGCGGGCTTGGAGCCCTGGGCCTTCTTCACCAGACGGATAATCTGGGCAAGGGCGGTATCGCTGCCTACCCGGGTTGCCTGGTAGATAATCGACCCGCTGGTATTCAGGGTGCCGGCAGAGACCTCATCGCCTTCGCCCTTGCTGACCGGCATGGGTTCACCGGTGAGCATGCTTTCATCAATACGGGTACTGCCCTCGGTGATTTCCCCGTCCACCGGCACGCTTTCACCGGGACGCACACGGATATGATCGCCGGCTTTTACCTGCTCGACCGGCAGATCCTGTTCTTCCCCGTCACGGATAACCCGCGCGGTTTTTGCCCGCAGATCCAGCAACCGTCTCACCGCTTCCGAGGTTTTGCCCTTGGCGCGGAGCTCCAGCGCCTGCCCCAGGTTGATCAGGCCGATAATCATCGCGGACGCTTCAAAATACACATGCCGGGCCATTTCCGGCAGCGCGTCGGGAACGCTGGCGACGACAATGGAATAGACCCAGGCAGTTCCGGTACCCAGGGCGATCAGCGTATCCATATTGGCATTATGATGGCGGAACGCCTTCCAGGCGCCGGTGTAGAAATGGCCGCCGGTGGCAATCATCACGCCCAGGGTAAGGATGCCCAGGGTAATCCAGGTTATCTGGTTGTCTGCGGTCACCCTCATGGTGTTAAAACCCATACCCCAGATCATCAGGCCCAGACCCAGGCTCAGGCTGATGGCCATCTTCACCAGCAGGGTTCGGTAATGCTTGCGGTCCTGTTCCTGCTTGTTTTCATCGGCCTCGTCCGGGTCCTCGATCACGCTGGCACCGTAGCCGGAGCTTTCAACGGCCTTGATAAGAGTCTGCGGATCGGCATGCCCGGTGGCCGTTGCGGTATTGTCCGCCAGATTCATATGGGCACCGGTAATTCCCTCCACTGAGGTAAGCGCCTTTTCGATGGTATTCACGCAGGAAGCACAGGTGGCGCCGGTTACTGCCAGATGGATCTGGTCGTCATCGGTGGCGGCACTTTCGGCTTTTTTCAGTTCCGGTTTGTGCCCGGCATCCGCGTCGGGTTGGGTTTTTTCAGCGTGGCAATGATCGTTCTCCGGTGGCTGGTGAGTGTCGGAGGAAGTAGCCATCGGAGATGCGGGGTAACCGGCATCCGTGACGGCACGGGCGGCTTCGCTGGTATCAATGCCGTCAGGCAGGGACACCGTCTGGTTCTCGAGATTCACCTCCACCCTGTCAGCATCCCCGGTCAAAGGCTCCAGCGCACTGCGAATCTTGCGAGCGCAGCCCTGACAGGAAGCGCCGGAGATCGACAGCAGCGGGTGTAATTCGGTGTTCTTGCTCATCGGGTATCCGTCCTCATTCACCTGTTTCCGGGACTACTTCGTCCCAGTGTTCAATTAGCCGGCAAATTGTATGCCCGTCCGGCGTACCATCCGGCATATCCTGCCAGGCCGCCAAAGCAGAGGTCATCCGGTTACGCAACTGCTGCAACTGGGCAATCTCGGCTTCCACCTGCGCCAGCCGCTCTTCGAAAACATCCCGGACCATGGGGCAGGGTGAATGGTGATCATCGGCCTGCTCCAGAATCTGCCGGATTTCCGGAAGCGAAAACCCCAGTTGCCGTGCCTTGCGGGCAAACCGCAGCCGTCGTAAATCTTCCGCATCATATTGCTGGTAGTTGTTATCCGGATTCCGGGTAGGCCTTAGCAACCCTTCCCGGGTATAGAACCGGACGGTGTCGGGATTAACCCCGGCTTCAACAGCTAGTTCTTTGACTTTCATTATCCAGGCAGCCACCCCAATGTTGATCAAGTGGTTGGGCTGGGCCTTCTTCCAAAACTGTACGGAGCCATGGGTGGAGAGCGTCAGCTCTTCACGGGCTGGCCAAGGATGGCCTGCCCTGGACCCTCAGCGCGACGCAGGAGCGATAAGCGTTGAGGGGCGGAGTCCAAGCGTCACATGGATGTGCCGAAGGAGCGTGTTTTGGAAGAAGGCCCAGCCCAACCACGAACGACACCCAAAATGAATGCCACGTGGTATCAAATTAAGAATAGCTTAAAACCTGTGAGCAACTCACAGGTCAAAGGTTTTTTCAGGAAGAGGAGCTTTTGGAGCGCAGGAAGGTGCCACAGGCCTTGCACTGGTCCGGGGCCATCAACTTGGCCTGCCAGCCGATTTTCTGTCCACAGGCGGGGCAGGCCAGCTGCATCTGCAGAATGATAATGGGGGTAACCAGGGCCGCAATCAGCAGGCCGAGAGGACCCCAGCTATCGTCACTGGAAAGCCCGAGCTGGCTACTGAAAACCAGAATGATGGTCAGTGCGAAAAATGCAAAAATGAAATAACGCTTATTCCAGAATTCCCAGCGCCTTAACCGCTCATTCTGTTCTTGAGTCAGATAATTTGAACTCATAAATCGGTACCTCGAAAACTGATACGGTAATCGTGGTGATTAAAGAGCGCAGTTTCAATCAACTGCCCCCCGGAAGGCTCAGGCAATCCTGTCCGCTGGTCGGCTCGCCTCAAGGCTTACAGATACAGAATCCGAATATCTCAGCGCATGGGGCTTGTCGATTTCAACCCTTGCCCAGGTAACTGCCTGATGTTCCATGATAATAGTGAGAACTTCATGGGTCAGCCGTTCAAGGAGGGCGAAGCGGTTGCCATCCACATGGGCAATGATCTGTTTGGTGATAGTGCGGTAGTTCAGGGCCGCGCCGATTTCGTTACGGTTAATGGCTGCGGTGGCGTCATAGGTCAGGCGCACATTGATCAGTACATCCTGCTGGTTGCTGATTTCGTCGTCTTTTATCCCAATGTAGGGACGAAGCAACAGATCCTTGATGCGAACGGTAGCTTCATGAGTTGCACGGGCATTGGTCATTGTTCAGGCTCCTGAATTTCAGCGGTCACGGATGAGGGTCAGGAATTCCGAACGGGTGGCCTGGGATTTACGGAACTGTCCCAGCATCACCGACGTCTTCATGCTGGAATTCTGCTTCTCGACGCCGCGCATCATCATGCACATATGTTTGGCCTCGATGACGACCGCGACGCCTTTGGCCCCGGTAACCGACTCGATGGCCTCGGCAATCTGGCGGGTCAGATTCTCCTGAATCTGGAAGCGTCGGGCATACATATCAACAATCCGCGCAAATTTCGACAGGCCCAGCACCTTGCCCTGGGGCAGATAAGCGATGTGGCATTTACCAATGAAAGGCAACAGGTGGTGTTCACACATGCTGTAGAGCTCAATGTCTTTCACCACCACCATTTCATCCATCGCGGATTCGAAAACCGCATTGTTCACCAGGGTTTCAAGGGTCTGTTGGTAGCCATGGGTCAGAAACTGCATGGCCTTGGCTGCCCTCATGGGGGTTTCCTGCAGTCCCTCTCTTTCGGGATCTTCGCCAACGCCGGCAATGATCTGCTGGTAGTTATTGGCAAGGTCGGCAAGCTTGTTGGTCATATTGGTGTCCGGTGTTGTGACATCATTTTCTCTTTCATGAGAACTCGGGTTGATTATGACAGCCCTGTCGTTGGAAATCTTTACGTAACCTCAAGGGGATAAGACCACCAGCCGGTCATTTCGTGGCGACCGGAGCTGCAATTTAACCCGCTCATTCTGGCAGCCGCGGCCGCTTTCCTTTAGAGTTTGTGGTCAAGACTGATTTCGGGACTGACACATGGAACAGGTAATGTCGGGGGCATCAGGGGACACTGTGCAGGGCTTGGGCAGTCTGGAACAGTGGCAGCGGGCCGGCAAATGGTTTTCCTACGGTGGCCATGCCATTTTCAGCCGGATGGCAGGAGAGGGTGAGCCCGTGGTATTTCTACATGGTTTTCCCACCGCCAGCTGGGACTGGAATCGGCTCTGGCCCTTGCTGGCGCAGCACCATCAGGTTCTGACTCTGGACATGCTGGGGTTTGGTTTTTCTGACAAGCCCCCGCTTTACGATTACAGCATCGAGGATCAGGCTGACCTTTTTGAGGGTTGGATTACCGGCCTGGGACTTAAGTCTGTAAGTCTTTTTGCCCACGACTATGGTTGTAGCGTGGCCCAGGAATTGCTGGCTCGGGAGCAGGAAGGCGTTCTGTCCTTTCACATCCGGCAGGTTGGCTTCCTTAATGGCGCCCTGTTTCCGGAAGTTCACAGCCCGCTGCTGATTCAGAAATTGCTGAGCAGCCCTGTCGGAGGGTTGCTCAGCCTGGGGTTGGGTCGGCGCACGTTCGAGCGCAATCTCACTCGTCTGTTCGCACCGGGCAACCCGCCCTCGGCTCAAGACCTGGAAGACTTCTGGCACCTGCTGAACTACAACAACGGCCGTGGCGTTGTCCATCGGCTGATACGTTTTATGGAGGAGCGTCGTTGTCATCGTGATCGCTGGGTGGGCGCCCTGCAGAATGCGACGCAGCCTTTACGGCTGATTTCCGGCGTCGCGGATCCTGTATCCGGTGCTGCCATGGCGCGTCGTTTTCAGGAGCTTGTTCCGGATCCTGACGTGGTAACCCTCAGAGGCGTCGGGCACTATCCGCACTTCGAGAGTTCCAACATCGTTTATCTGGTCTGGCGTGATTTCTGGAAGGAGCATTACTGAGTCCTGAGTGATTCATCCGTGATTTCCGGTGCCGGCTCCTGCGCATCTTCCAATATTTGCGCACTGACCACCTGATTGCGGCCACGCTCCTTGCACTGGTAAAGCGCAATGTCGGCCCGGTTCAGCCAGACTGACCAGGTTTCGCCTTTGCCGAGCTCTGCCACGCTGGCGCTTGCGGTTGCCTTGATGCCTTCACCGAACGGCGTTGCGCTTATACTTGTGAGCAATTCCCGGGCTAACTGATAGGCATCTTTCTGTCGGGTCCCGGGCAGGACCAGTACAAACTCCTCGCCACCGGAGCGAAATATTTTGTCGCTTTCTCTCAGCCGCCTGAGAATCCGTCTCGGCACTTCCTGTAACACGCGGTCGCCTGCCAGATGACCCCAACGATCATTAACCAGCCTGAAATAGTCCAGATCGATCAGGATGATGCTGCATACCCTTTCATAACGCTCACGCATCTGGATCTGGGAGTTCAGTTCATCTGCCAGTTGCGACCTGTTCTGGCACCCGGTAAGCGGATCCTTGGTGGCGAGGCGCATCAACTCCATCTGCAGGCGACCAACAAGCCAGGCAAATAGCATGACAAAGAGGCAGGTCAGACCCAGTGAGAAGGTGATTCGCCAGAACTCGGTTTCCGGAAACTTGAGGAATGACACCACCGACATGCCAACCAGAAATATGACATTGAACGCGGTGGCCTCCCGCAGGGGAAGCAGGAAAAACAGTGCAGCTGCTGCAGGATAGGCCCAGTAAAGACCGGTATGCCCGTTAATAGCAGTTGAATAGATGGCGCATATAAGCGCAAGAATGGGAAACAGCCGGCCTTTCAGAAAGTAATGGCCGCGGAATCTGAGAAAAACAATCACCACAACCGCATTGAGGCAGAACAGGATCAGCAGAGACGCCAGTAACAGATGACCCTGGCGCCACTGCAACAAGACCAGAGGGGCAACGGCCAGAAACGACCAGAAATGGAGGTGGTAAACGAGCTGATGCTTGAACCCCAGCACTGTCAGCGTCGGGTTTGTATCGGGTTTTCCAGCAGCGCCAGGAGAATTCACAACTTAGTCCCGCTTTTCAGTAGTTGCCCGCTTACCTGACGGGACTTTCTTCGAGTCTAGCATGGTC
>Ga0102937_1000044_pt1 | contig 45181 bp, 40 predicted proteins | sample SalPonR2_B_D1_MG_FD_78213 | JGI IMG/M metagenome (GOLD analysis project Ga0102937, IMG submission 78213) | Salt pond soil microbial communities from South San Francisco under conditions of wetland restoration - Salt Pond MetaG R2_B_D1_MG | ecosystem: Environmental > Aquatic > Marine > Intertidal... | reverse complement strand
CTTGACCTCCTTCTTCGCATTTTCGGCGCCGGCGACATGCTTGAGCCGAATCTCGCTGTGCTTTTTCTCGATTCTTTTCGCCTTGGACTGGCCGAAGCCGAACGGCCCGGCGCCGCTGGACATTGCGCGGCGCGCCATGCGGTTCCAGAACCACAAAAGGACGCCCAGCACCAGGATCCACGGCAGCGCCCGCATCAGTATCTGGGCCCACCAGGGCGCTTCTGTCGGCTCGGCGTCGACCTCCACGCCATTTTGTTCGAGGCGCTCGAGCAGCCGCTGATCCTCCAGTTCCGGCCGCAGGGTCTCGAACCGGGCCATGTCAAGGTTTTCGTCGTTCTCCACCGCCTGGTCGGTCAGGCGGCCGTCGATCTGCTGGCCGCGCAACGTGACCTGCTCGACCCGTCCTTCGTCCACTGCCGACAGGAATTCCGAATACGTCATCCGGTTGGCCGGCGGCTCGCCCACGTCGCTGGTGAGATAGAAAAACAGCACGACCGCCAGCGCAAGCCAGACGAACCATGCGCCTTGCTGCATGCTCTTTTTCATCACCTTGTCGGGGTCGCGACGGTCGCTTGCGGAGGATTTCGAACCGTTGCGCTGCGTGTCGGAAGACATAAATCTCGTTTCCCGGATTGACGATTGCAGTTCATGTTAGCCGGATTGCGGGCCTGTTGCGGAGGTGCAGGGAGACGGACGGTCATCCCGCATCGCCGCATCCGGTCGCTGTCGAATCGAGGGCACGGCTGGAAAAATCGCCCCATCCGCTCCATGTAATCCAGGCGGGCGGGCAAAACATGCCCGGAATACCAAATCTGAAACGGAGACATATCGTGACCGATAAACCCTTTCTGACCGACGTCAAGACCCTGCGCGAGCGTGCACGCAAGCACATCGAGGAAGGCGCCGTGACCGAAGGCTACAAGGCCGACCGCGAGACCGTTGTCCAGTTGCTCAACGCCGCGCTGGCCACGGAAATCGTCTGCACCCTGCGCTACAAGAGCCATTATTTTCGTGCCGCCGGCCTCAAGGCCAATGTCGCGGCCGAAGAATTCAAAGAGCACGCCGAACAGGAACAGCAGCACGCCGACTGGCTGGCCGAACGCATCGTGCAGCTGGGCGGCAAGCCCGACTTCGCACCCGAAGGATTGCTGAGCCGCTCGCACGCGGAATTTGTCGAGGGCGAGGATCTGACGGAGATGGTCAAGGAAGACCTGATCGCCGAACGAATCGCCATCGACAGCTACCGCGAGGTGGCCCAGTACCTGGGCGACAAGGATCCGACCTCCAGACGGCTGATGGAGGAAATCCTGGAGCAGGAGGAAGAGCATGCCGACGACATGGCCAACCTCCTGGAAGATCTTTCGGCGAGCGCTTGACCGAGTACGGGATCTATTGACCGGGTAGCCGTCCAGGCCGGTCGCGAACCGGTGCGGATCGACTGCAGCTACTTGCCGGTCAGCCGCTTTTTCGCCTTGGCCCGAATCTCATCGGTCAGCTTGTCCATCTCGACGGTCGATGTATCTTGTGTCGATGCTTCGAATCTGGTTCGCGCACGCTGCGCCGTCTCGAAGACATTGAACGCGCCGTGCTGGGCGGAGGCCTCTGTCGACTCGCCTCCCCCAACCCGCTCTTGTATGCAGCTATTGCCGAACTTGTGGGTCTCCATCTGGCTTCGGGGCACTCCGATCGCATTGCCGGCGACTTCGGCCGGCATCGCCGAGCACTGCTTCCAGTCCTTGCCCCAATCGAGCTTCAGCGATTTCAGCTTGAGCATCTAGCCCGCGCCACTGGACGAGGGCGCTTCCGACGCAGGCTCGGTGCGCCCACACGAACTGCATATCGCGACAGCGACGATAAGCAAGGCTGTGGAAACGATTCGGTAAGGCATCGAAAATTCTGGATGTCGATAGTGTTCGCACCGAGAGTAGCAGTCGAGCGGCGCGAGTCCCAGTTTGGCGCCGCTGGTTTGGCCATACGAGCCACTGGCACTTGCAAAGGCCGAGCCCTGGCCCCGCAATAGTCATCCGAAAAATACATCCAGCCGCAGATAGCGCGCTATCGGGCTGTCGTTCAGTCTGGAAATGTCCTGTCGGCCTGAGGTTGAACAATAAAAACCTGGAGAACGGATGGGCCGCCGGGGCGAGCATGGTTTGCGCATTGCGCAGCGGCTAAACGCGAGCGAGTATCGGCCCAGCGATGAGGATATGGTGGGCGAGGCAAATGAGAATTTACACCTATGCCCGGGATCGCTGCAGATGAAACTTCGACGCTGTGCAACCTAACCGGATGGATTTGATGAGTGTTCGATACCTGCTCTGCCTGAGTGCCTTTTTTGTCGTCGCCGCTTGTAGTGAGTCCGGCTCCGCGCCCCGCGATGCCGTCGCCAACGCCGAATCGGCCGCGGCAGGAGCAGGCACCGCGGTCGCCGCAAGCCGCCTGCGCGATAGCGCGCCGGTTGGACGACTGCCGGATACCGTTCGGCCGACCGCCTATGCGCTCGATCTCACGATTGATCCGCGCGAGCCAGAGTTTCATGGGCGCGTCACCATAACGCTGCAAATCGACGAGGCAATTGATCACCTCTGGTTGCACGGCAAGAATATCGATGTCGCCGAAGTCTGGCTGACGAGCGGCGATGAACGCCGGGTAGAGGCGCGTTACACCGAAGTGCTGGAAACCGGCGTGTCCCGCATTGCCCTGGCATCGCGCATCGCGGCCGGCAAGCACCGGCTCACGCTTGTCTACAGTGCCCCCTTCGATACAAGCCTGGCGGGCCTGTTCCGGGTTGAGCGCGGTGGGGATTGGTATGCCTTGGCAAAATCGGAATCGATTCAGGCGCGCAGGGCCGTACCCGGCTTTGACGAGCCCGGCTTCAAGGCGCCCTGGGATATCAGCCTGACCATACCCGCCGGCCAGGTCGCCATTGCCATATCGCCTGAGCGGGTGCGCGAGCCTGTCGATGAGGGCATGGAGCGGATTCGGTTCGAGACGAGCCGGCCCACCTCCACATATCTGTTGTCGCTGGCGGTCGGGCCGTTCGAACGCATCGAGTCCGAGACCTTGCCGCCCACCGAAATTCGCGAATATGCCGTTCCGGTATCCGGGTGGGCACGACAGGGCAAGTCAGACCAGCTACGTTTTATCCTCAGCCTTACGCGAACCATGGTGGAGGCTTTCGAAGTCGTCACCAAAACGCCCTACCCCTACCGCAAGCTGGACGTGATCGCCGCGCCCGATTGGCCCAGCGGCGCGACCGAGCTGGCGTCCTCGCCGACCTATAGAGAAGACATCATTTTGTCGCGCGGTGATCCCGGGCCTGTCCAGACCCGTCGGATTGTCGGCATCCATGCCCATGAGCTGGCCCACATGTGGTTCGGAGATCTGGTGACACCGCCCTGGTGGAATGACCTTTGGTTGAAAGAAGGGTTTGCCGTTTGGGGCGAGCCCATGGCCGCCATCGCCTGGAATGCCGACGGCGGCTATGAGCTTGACTGGGTTACCGCTGCTATTGACGGGCTGCGAGCGGACTCGCTGGCCAGTGCGCGTGCCGTTCGAGAACCGATCGAGCGCAATGAAACCATCCGAAGCGCTTACGACGGCATCACCTATGACAAGGGGTCCGCCCTGTTACGCATGGCAGAGGTGTATCTGGGCGCTGATCTATGGCGTGATGGGCTGGCAACCTACCTGGCCGAGTTTGAAGACGGCGCGGCAAACGCCGACGACTTTGCCCGCGTGATGGGCGAAGCGGTGGGCGACGCTGATTTTGAGGCCTCACTCAATGGATTCCTGAACCGCAACGGCGCGCCGCTTTTGCGTTTTGAAGCTATGCTTTCAGGCGATGGACGCCCGGCTCTTTCGGTGGCCCAGTCGCGCTATCGCCCATTGGGATCGCCCATAGATCCTGATCGCAGCTGGATCATCCCCGTTTGCGTACGCCACGCCGGCGGATCGGACTGCCAGCTGATTGGTCCCGGCGATGACCGGATTACGCTGAGCTCGGAGACGCCGCCGGACTGGTTCATGCCGAATGCCGACGGGGCCGGCTATTATCGCTTTGCCCTCACGGAAAACGGCTGGACGGCGCTGAACGCGCATTTCGACGAGCTGGCGCCGAGCGAAGCCATGATGGCACTGGATAGCGCCGGGGCCGCCTTTGAGGCCGGCGCCACCGCTCCGAGGCCGCTTCTGGACCTGATCGAGACCGCTTCCGTGGCCGATAGCCTGGATGTGCGCTGGGAAGCGGCGAGTCTTTTAAACCGGTATCTGGAGCGGCTTTACGCCGATAAAGATCCGCGTCGCGGCCGCCTTGCGGCTTATTCGCGGGCCCGATTCGCCGATCAATACCGCGCGCTGAATATACCCCGCTCCGAGGCGGAACGGCTTTATCGCCAGCGTCTGCGCGGCTTTCTGGCCGGGCCGGCAGATGATTCGCTTTTGCGAGAAGCCCTGGGGACGCAAGCGGCCGCATTTGCGGGTCTGAACGGTCCGCCAGACCCTGATGCGCTGGAGGCGGATGATTATGCCGCGGCGGCCGGCGCCGCGGTGCAGACCCACGGCGCCGGCTTTCTCGATGCATTTTTTGCCAATCGCGATGCCATCAACGATGCGCGGTTCGAACGCAGCGTGATTTCGGCCGCCGGATTGGTGGATGACCCGGCTGTGCGCGATGATTTGATGGCGATGGCACTGGCGGACGCGCTGGAACCGAGCGAGGTCTTCTCGCTGATTGCGTCGCTGATGGCGAACGACGCGGCCCGGCCGGCCGTTTGGGCATGGATCGGCTCTAACGCCCAAACAATTGCAGAGCGTGTGCCCGCCCAGTGGAGGCGCCGCGTGCCCGCCCTGGCCGGTCAATTCTGTTCGTCAGCGCGGGTAGGCGAGCTGGACGCCTTTGTCGACCGGCATGGGTCGCTTTTTCCGGGTTATGAGCGCGGCGTGGCCCAGGCAAAAGAACGCATCGTTTTGTGCGAGGCGTTGCGCGACACTCAGGCTGCCGCATTTTCCGACGCCATCGCGGCGCGCTGAAGCCTTCTTAAGCCGTAAGGTTCATCCGTCTGTCAGGGGTTTGCTCACCTGCCGGTCCGCCGCTGATTCGGATGCAGCGCCGCGCCCAGGATGTGCTCGCTCTTGCGCACCACGTGCGACGCGTGGCCGACGATCAGCGGGTCCGGTTTCCGCACCACTTCTTCGCTCTTGCCCGGGTAGTCCAGCGAAGACAGGAAGTGCCGCATGCAATCGAGCCGCGCGCGCTTCTTGTCGTTGGACTTGATGATCGTCCATGGGGCGTCGGCAGTGTCGGTGTAGAAGAACATCGCCTCCTTGGCCTCGGTGTACTCGTTCCACTTGCCCAGGCTGGCCTTGTCGATGGGCGAAAGTTTCCAGCGCTTCAGCGGATCAGCGGCCCTGGCTTCGAATCGCCGGGCCTGCTCGGCCTGGGTGACCGAGAACCAGTACTTGTAGAGCCGGATGCCCGAGCGCACCATCATCTGTTCGAAATCCGGCGCCTGGCGCATGAATTCCAGGTACTCGACCGGCGTGCAAAATCCCATCACCCGCTCGACACCGGCCCGGTTGTACCAGGAGCGGTCGTAGAACACGAGTTCGCCGGCGCTGGGCAGGTGTTCGACGTAGCGCTGGAAATACCACTGGCTGCGCTCGCGTTCGGTGGGCTTGTTCAGCGCCACCACGCGCGCGAAACGCGGATTGAGATGCTCGGTGAAGCGCTTGATGGTGCCGCCCTTGCCGGCCGCGTCGCGGCCCTCGAACAGAACGATGAATCGCTGGCCGGTTTCCTGGGCCCAGAGCTGTACTTTCAGCAACTCGGCTTGAAGCGCGGCTTTCTCGGCTTCGTACTCCCTGCGCCCAAGCTTCCTGCTGTACGGATACTTGCCGGTCTCGAAGGCGTGCCGTACCTGGTCGGTGGTCACCCTGGGAAATTCGGTCGGGGCGGCATCGGCGGTCGCCGCTACGCTCGCGTCGGGTCGCCGCGCCGAAACCTTGGTTGAATCATTCACTGGCCTCTCCTGCCGAAGTGGGCGTCTGTCCGCGCTTCGCGCAGACCCGCTCAAAGGTTTCTTGGCGTTTAATTTACTGGATCACTCGGCGTCGACTTTGACTGAAGTCAATTGTCGGGCCTGGCGCCGAACCGACTCGGCGCAAGTGCCCGCGATTTCTGGAGCGCTCAGCCGTCTTCGCGTATCGCCCGCGCCACGGCGTCGGCCAGGCGCTCGGCCGCATCCGGATAGCGGCGAAAGAACAGTTCCGGCTCGATCAGTTCGAGCTCCATTACCAGGGGGCCGTTGTCGCCCTCGACGAGGTCGACCCGGGCATAGCTGACCGGCCCGGGCACGGCAGCCAGCGCCGCCTTCGCGACGGCGGTTTCGCGCGGGAGCGGCGCATGTGGATGGACGGTGCCGCCGTGGTCGTCCTGGACGCGAAACTCGCCGGCCGCGGCGATCTTGCGCACCGCGTGGGTGACTTGATCATCGATCACGATCAGCGAGACCTCGCCGCGCTCGACGATTGCCGGCATGAAAGGTTGCAACAGCATGCTTTCAGCGCTCACCAGGCGCTGCCAGGCGACCTCGTGACGATCGGCCTCCGAATGCATGACCCGATAGGTCTCGCGGCCGGCGCCGGAAACCGCCGGCTTGATCACGGCCTCGTCGAATTCGTTACGGTCCAGCAAGTCGGCCAGTGCGCGCACATGCGCCTGGCGGTCGATTACGATCGTCGGGACCGTGGGCACGCCGGCGGCGGCCAGGTCGACCAGGTAGCGCTTGTCGCAGTTCCAGCGAATCACCTCGACCGGGTTGACCACGCGCGTGCACGAATCGATTCGGTCCAGCCAGCCCAGGAATTCCGAAAGACGATCGAAGTAGTCCCAGGTCTGGCGGATCACAACGGCGTCGAAGCACCGCCAGTCGACTTGCGGGTTGGCCCAGTCGACCCGTGAAACCTCACAGCCGGCGGCGCACAAGGCCTCCGACAGAATCCGGTCCTCTTCGAGGATGTTGGCGGCATAGGCATCCGGATCGGGCGGATCGATCCAGCGGTGGTCGTTGACCAGTGCGACGTGCTTGTTCATTGTGCAACGCAGGTCCGAGAGCGGCTGTCGGGCGAAGCGGCAATGTTAATGTGGAACAGACCCATTGTGGACGACACGCGTCGGCGCCGGTCGGGAAACCGGTTCGCGGTGCCGTCCGATTTACGCAAAAACCAAGGAGCATCGACGATGAAAGTGATTTCAGTGCGCAGTCCCGGTGGCCTCGACAACCTCGAAATACTCGACAGCGAAGCGCCCGGTGAACCGGGCTCGGGTGAAATCCGGGTCCGTATCCACGCCAGCTCCCTGAATTTCCACGACTATCTGGTGGCCAACGGCTCGATCAACACCGATGACGGTCGCATTCCGATGTCCGACGGGGCCGGCGTGGTCGAGGCGGTGGGCGACGGCGTCGACGAATTCGAGGTCGGCGATCATGTCGTCTCCACGTTCTTTCCCGACTGGGTGGACGGACGCGCCCGGGTCGGGAATTTCAAGCGAACCCCGGGCGACGGAATCGACGGGTACGCGCGCGAGCAGGTCGTGGCGGCGGCGCAGTGCTTCACTCGCGCGCCGGCCGGCTATAGCCATCGGGAAGCCGCAACCCTCACCACGGCCGGGCTGACGGCCTGGCGCGCGCTGGTGGTCAACGGCCCCCTGAAGCCCGGCGAGACCGTGCTCACGCTCGGCACCGGCGGCGTGTCGATCTTCGCGCTGCAATTGGCCAAGGCGATGGGCGCCGCGGTGATTTCGACATCGTCTTCGGACGAGAAGATCGAAAAGCTCAAGGCGCTGGGGGCCGATCACACCATCAACTACAAGTCCGAGCCCGAGTGGGGCAAGCGCGTCCTGGCGCTGACCGGCGGCGTCGGCGCCGATCACGTCATCGAAGTCGGCGGACCGGGCACCTTGCCCCAGTCGATAAACGCGGTACGCATCGGCGGGCACATTTCACTGATCGGCGTGCTTACCGGCGGTGCCGGCGAAGTGCCCACGGCGAAGCTCATGGCGAAGCAGGCGCGTCTGCAGGGCCTGATCGTCGGCAGCCGCGCCGACCAGCAGGACATGGTGCGCGCCCTGGAGGTCATGGATACCAAGCCGGTAATCGACCGCTGCTTCGCCTTCGACGACATCGCCGACGCATTCCGCTTTGAAGAAGCCGGACGGCACTTCGGCAAAATCTGCCTGGAATTCTGAGGGCCTTGCATGGTCGACGGGTTCGGCGCGCACGCCGCTCCCGATTCTTGTTACATTAGATTTGACTGGATCAAGGCTCGTCGCATTGCACGACATCGGTAGGCCTGCCGGCGTGCAACCGGGATACGGCCTGGCTCCGGACCGTCCCCGCAGCAGCGAAAAAGATAAAGAGGGAAACGACAAGCGAAGATCGAACCGAAACAATTCGACACGGGTGATTCATGAGCAACCGGAAGCAGACCTCAGAGGAACGCAAGACCATCGTCGTGATCGGCGCCGACGATCACAACCTGGCCTTGATCGCAGCCATTCCCGAGGCGAAGCACTGGGATATCCAAAGGGTGCTCGAGTGGGAGGACGTTCAACCCGATCACGGCCGGATCGACTTCGACGATCTTTATCGGACGGCGCGGGAAAAGATCGACGCGCTTGACGGCGGCGCCGACGCAATCATCGGCTATCTCGATTTCCCCGTCACCTCGCTGGTGGCGTTGTTGACCCGGGATTACGGTTTGCCCGGCGCGTCGCCGGAAGCCGTTGCCAGTTGTGAGCACAAATACTGGATGCGCGAGATCGAGGCGAAGGTGTTTCCGGATACGGCGCCCGAATTTGCCGCGCTCAACCCGTTCGCAAGCAAGAACTCACGGCACGCCGTGCCCGCTTATCCGTTCTGGCTGAAGCCCGTCAAGGCCCACTCCTCGGTGCTGGGCTTCATGATCGAAGAGGACGATGATCTCGACCGTGCCTTGCACGCATGCCGCCAGAAGCTTCACTACTTCGGCGAGCCGTTCAACGATTTTCTTGCCCACCTGGAAGAGCCGGGCGGTTCGGCCGAAGTCGGCGGCAACTATGCCGTGGCTGAAGAACTGGTTTCGGCCAGGCGCCAGTTCACGCTGGAAGGCTACGTCTGGCAAGGCGATGTGACGATATACGGGGTGGTGGATTCGATACGGGTCGGGGAACACAAATCGAGCTTTTCGCGCTATCAGTATCCGGCCCGGGTGCCGGACCATATCCTGGAAGAATCGAAGACGATGACCGCAAAGCTGCTCGATGCATTCGGCTACGACGGCTCCCCGTTCAACATCGAGTTTTTCTGGAATCCCGACACCGATGCGTTGCGGATTCTGGAAGTCAATCCGCGCATTTCCAAGTCGCATTCGCCCCTGTTCAAGATGGTCGACGGCGTGTCTCACCACAAGGTGGCCATCGACCTGTCGCTGGGCCGCAAGCCCGAGATGCCGCATCGCGAGGGCAAGGATGAAATCGCGGCCAAGTTCATGTGGCGCTCGGTGGAGGCCGACGGGATCGTCAAGCGGGTTCCGACCGACGCGGAAATCGCCGATCTTCAAAAACTTCTCCCGGATCTGGATCTTGCAATACTGGTGGAAAAAGAGCAGCAACTTTCATCGATGTTCTACCAGGACAGCTACAGCTACGAACTGGCGGTAATATTCCTGGGCGGTGATTCGGAGGAAATGCTCGAAGACGCCTACCAGATGTGTATCGACTGCCTGCCCATACATTTGAAGCCGTTGCCTGAAACCGCATAGGCGTTTTCAAAAACCGAAGCGCCGGAATACGGATTCGAGAATAACCGCTGCTTTGCGGCGGGACCATTGCGATCGGGCCACCTGATTGCTGCAAGCATATTCCACCGGCATGATTCGAATATGGAAACCGATTTTCTGCAGTGGGCTTATCAGTTGGGCGTGGCGGTCGCGATCGGCCTGCTGATCGGCATCGAGCGTGGCTGGAAAGGTCGCAAGGCGGAAGAAGGCGAACGCGAAATCGGCCTTAGAACCCTGGCGCTCCTGGGGCTTGTCGGCGGACTTGCCGGCCTGCTCGGCGGCGAATTCGGCGGCTTGCTGATCGGCCTGATGTTCATCGGGTTGGCCATCCTGCTCGGCCTGGTCTATCGGATCAAGGCCGATCAGCGTGACGATATTGGCCTGACCACGGAAATCGCGGCGCTGGCGACCTTCCTGCTTGCGGCGCTGTCGGGTCTTGGGCACATGGCCATCGCATCGGCCGGGGCCGTGCTCATGGCCATTCTGCTGGGCTACAAGGGCCAGCTTCACAGTTGGCTGCGCGCCCTGAAACGTTCCGAGCTTACTGCAGGCTTCAAGCTCCTGCTGATTTCGGTGGTTTTGCTGCCGCTGCTTCCCGACCGCGGCTTCGGACCATGGCAGGCGCTCAATCCATACACCATCTGGTGGATGGTGGTTCTGATCGCAGCCATTTCGTTCATCGGCTATTTTGCAATCCGCATTGCCGGTGCGCGCGCCGGCACCATATTCACGGCTGCGTTCGGCGGACTTGCATCGTCAACCGCGACCACGCTGAACCTGGCGCGCCTGGCCGCTGGAAAACGTGGCGGCCAGGCGCTGCTTGCCGGCGGCATCCTGCTGGCGTGCGGCACGATGTTCCCGCGCATGGTGCTGGTCGCGACGATCATCGATGCACCGCTTTTCCTTCCCTTGCTATGGCCGGCGCTGGCGATGGCGGTGCTGACCTACGGCCCGGCGCTGTGGCTGCTGCGAAAGCCGCATGATGCGGAGGACGCCGACGACCTGTTGCCGGCAAACCCGCTCGAATTGACTTCGGCCCTGTCGTTCGGCGCCTTGCTGGCGCTGGTCATGCTGCTGGGCAAGGCGCTGGTCGAATGGGTCGGCGATGCCGGGGTGTATCTGCTGGCCGCGGCCTCCGGTGTGGCCGATGTCGATGCGATCACATTGTCGCTTGCGGCCATGAGCGGTGAAGATTTGGCCGAACGCACCGTGGCGCTGGCCATCGTGATTGCCGCCTCGGTCAATTCGATGACCAAGGCTGCGCTGGCAGGATTCGTCGGCGGGCGTAAGCTGGGCGTCAAGGTCGGCCTGCCGCTTGGCGTTGCAGTGGCGGCAGGCCTCCTGGTGATTCTCTTGACCTGATCGCAACGGTCAGTTGTCCTCGACCCGGTACAGCACCGTGTTGAACGGCCGCGTCGGCTCGCTGTTGTCGTACTTGACGCCGATCGAGTACTCCTTGCCGGGCTCGACGACGACCGTGATCCGATTGTGGCCTTCCGATTCCCGGAACCGCGTGCCCGAGCGCAATCCCGGCGGGTTGGTGATGAAGGCGCGCACGGTCAGTTCATATTTGCCCGGTGCCAGCCACATGACTTCGCGCGGATAGATGTTCTTGCCGTCGATCTCGATGAACTCCACCGGGTAGATGTACTGGGCCGGTCGGCCCAGCGCGCCGACGATCATCGCCGAGTCCTGGCCCGGCTTGGCGAACGGCAGTTCGTCGTCCTGGGCCTGCAGAGTCGATGTCGCGACGAGCGCGGAGAATGCCGCCAGAATCAAGGTTGAAAGCCGCCGAATCGACCGGCGTGACGAATGGAAGAAATGGCTCGAGCGCATGCTTGAATCCTCGTGCTGAATGTGCAGAGGAGCTTGCGCCCGAACTGCGATGCGGTCCATGCAACCGACCTGAAATTAATCTGAAATTTGCCGCAAGGCGGTCACCGGCACGGCGAGCATTGATAATCAGTTCAACTGCCTGCGCAGCTGCGGCCATGCTTCGGCCAGTTGATCGACAAGCACGGAGGCAGCCGCACCGGTCGGCAGCGCCGGCTCGTCGCCCTCCAGGGTGTGCGACCACACCACCCGTCCCGGCGGGACCTGGAGCAGTCGCAGATCGATCTGCCAGCCGTCGGGCCTGAACCGGGTCGAGCCCTCCATGAGCAGATCCACCCCGAGGTCGGCGGCGACGGCCGAAACGACGTCTTCGCGGCTGGCATAGGGGCGCATCCCGGCCCTGCCGATCAGCTCCAGTTGTTCCAGGTCGGCGCGCCACAGCGCGGCCAGGATTCCGTCGGCCAGGAGTATTCCGGCCTGGACGGGTGGATAGTCGGGGTCGCCAAAACGTTCGAGCGGCAGGATCGCCAGTTGATGGGGTCGGTCCGGATCCTTCTGGGGGCCGGCCGCGGTTCGCCACCAGGTGCCGCCGTCCAGGAGCACGGCTATCGCAACGAAAGCTGCAACGGTTATCACTGCAATAGTCGCGACGGCCATCGCCGCCTTGTTGTTGCGACGCCGGTGCAACGCTGCCGTCGAGCGATCACTGTCTCCGACTTGCCGGACTTCGGCGCGCAGCCGATAGCCGCGGCGCGGGACGGTCTCGATCAGCGCCGGGTTGCCCCCCAGCGACTGGATCGCCTGTCTGAGTTCTCGCAGCAGTGCGGCCAGCCCGGATTCGAAATCAACGACGGTTCCGCGGCCCCAGATTTCGGCCACCAGCGTGTCGCGGTCGACCACCGTTTGCGGCTGTGCCAGCAAGCGGACAAGCAGCTTGCCAACCTGTGGACGCAGGTGTACTTCGGCTGATGCAGCGCGGCGGGCAAGCCGGCCGTCGGCTGGATCGAACTGGAAATCGTCGAACTCGTAGATCTGCATTTGCCTCAGCATGAGGGCCTGGATGGACGCCGGGCCGCGCTCGAACAACGATACCCAACCCGAGTCAATGGTAGCCGAACCGCGTTGGGCAAATTTCGCCCTCGCCCGTCGGATCGACGCTCAGCGCTGGCAGCCGGGGCACCAGACCGTGGCGCGCTGGCCGATCACGGCACCCTTTAGCGTCCGCTCGCATTCCGGGCAGGGCTGCCCGGCCTTGCCGTATACCTTGAGTTCCTGGCCGAAATAGCCCGGGGTGCCGTCGCCCACGGTGAAGTCGCGCAGACTGGTACCGCCGACTGCGATCGCCCGACCGAGGGTCCGGCGGATCGCGTCGGCCAGTATCTCGTAGCGGGCACGTCCGACCCGGCCGGCGGCCCTGCGCGGATGAATGCCGGCGGCGAAAAGCGCCTCGGCGGCATAGATGTTGCCCACCCCGACCACCACCGCGGCGTCCATGATGAACTGCTTTACCGAACTGCGTCGTCCGCGACTTTTGCGCCACAGCCAGTCACCGTCGAATGCGTCCTGCAGCGGCTCGGGCCCCAGCCCCGCAAGCCGGGGATGACTTTCCGGATCGTGGCCGGGCTGCCAGAGCACCGCGCCGAATCGACGCGGGTCGGTATAGCGGATGGTCCGCCCGGTGCAAATCTCGAGATCAAGGTGGTCGTGCGGACCGGCGACCGGCGGCCGCTCCCAGCTCCGGAAGGATCCGGACATCCCCAGGTGCCAGAGCAGGCTGCCATGGTCGAAGCGCCAGACAAGCCATTTCGCCCGGCGTTGCAGCGACAGCACCGTGCGACCGGGCAGTTGTTCGAATTCACCGGCAACCGGCCAGCGCAACTGGCTCTGACGCACCTGGACGCGCTCGATCCGCCTTTCGACAACGAGCGGCGCCAGCCCGAGGCGGGTGGTTTCGACCTCCGGCAGTTCAGGCATGGCCACCCTTTTGAATTCCGCGCCCTTGAATTCCGAAGTCAACGGGCGCAGGATGATAAGAGGGGAAGGCGTTCGACAAGGTTTTCAATAATCACCTCAAGGAGGTTTGACCATGAGTATCGCGAGAGTCACCGAAATCAGTGCCGAATCGAATACCAGTTTCGAAGACGCCATCGAGAAGGGTATGGCGCGCGCGGCCAAAACGCTGAAGAACCTCAAGGGCGGCTGGGTCAAGGAGCAGAAGGTTACCTGCGACGACAACGGCAGAATCACCGGATACAGGGTCGATCTCAAGGTGACCTTCGTACTCGAAGACTGACCGCAAAGACCTCGCGGCGGAAGTGCCGGCGTCAGCCGGCATTTCCCGCCCCAACCCGGCTGCACTCGGCCAGCGCCCGCCCGCTGATGGTTATACGGGCAGTGTTGCCCTTATTCCAGAATTCCACATTCGCATCGACATAGCGCGCTCCCGATGCGCTTTCGGCCTGCGGCAAAGCAAATACCAGCCCGTTGTAGTGAACCGCGGCCAGCCCTGGAGACACACGCGTCACGACGGATTCCTCCCCGCAGCGCCAGATCTGCTCGCGGACCGATATCGGTTGAACTGAATCCAGCAGCGGTTCAAAAGCCGCAAGACTGCCGTCGGTTTCGGCCGGCGGAACGTTCATCAGGTATGCCATCAGAGAGTAAAGATCCACCGAGCGCACAGCCGGCAGTCGCTCGCCGGGCTCGAATGCCGGGCCGGTAGCGATGAAGATGCCGTGCATGTTGAGCCAGGCAGGATCCCAGCCGTGCATGCCGTTGAGCAGTCCGCGCTGCATCCCGGCATAGTAAGGCTTGTTCGAGATCATCCAGCCCAGTTCGGCCTCGATCGTTACATGCGGCACGCGCTGGTGATCGTCGAAGCGATAGCGCTGCGGTCCGTTGCCTTTCTTCCAGACCCGACGGAAGCCCGGATGGCCGGCATCGACGGCATCCTGGATTGTCTCGACAATATTCGTTGCGAGCATCTCGCCGGCGGCGCCTTCACCGGTCCAGATCTGCGCCGCAGGACCCCAGTCGGAAACATGAACCTTCGATAGATCCACGTAGTCGTCCAGCAGGATGTATTTGTCCAGGTCGATCTTCTGCATGCCGTGGTCGGAGGTCACCAGGATGTGCACGTCTTCGTAAAGGCCGCGTCGCTCCAGCCCTTCGATCAGCCGACCGAGCGCGCGGTCGACTTCGATCATGGCTTCCGCCGTCCTGGGATGGTCGGGGCCGTGGGCGTGGCCGGCCGAATCGACCGCCGAAAAATAAAGGGTCAGAAAGGTCGGGCGCTGCTCTTCGGGCAAGTCCAGCCACTCAAGCACCTGGTCGACGCGCGCATCGTGCGGCGTCTCGCCGGCATACGGTTTCCAGATCGACGGGCGCATCGCACCTATCTGTGCTTCCGAACCCGGCCAGAAATAGGTCGCCGCGATCTTGCCGGCTTTTTCCACGCTGTTCCAGATTGGCTCGCCGTCGTACCAGTAGCCGTCGCTGACCGCATCGCGGTTGCCCAGCGAAAAGCTGGACTTGCGCTTGGGGTCCCACATGTTGTTGGCCACGACACCGGTGTTTTCGGCATACAGACCGGTCGCCGTCGCGTAATGGGTGGCGAAGGTCTTGGTCGGGAACACGTGCTGCAGCGAGTCGGCCCTGAGGCCGTCGGCAGCCAGTTTTTCCAGTGCCGGCAGTGCCGCCTTCTGCATGTAGTCGTGACGAAAGCCGTCGATCGAGATCAGCAGTAGCGGGGGCGTGGCGTCGCCGGCATCGCGCGTGGGGTGGCAGGCGCCGAGAACCAGCGCCAGGAACATGAGCATGAATGATGCAGAAATTCGGTGGGATGCGTTCATGGTTTCTCGCAGAAGGTGACGCGGCCTCACATTCCGGCTTCCGGTGCGGGCGTCGAATCGGTCGAGCGGGTTCAGCGGGCGCTACTCCCAAGTTGCGCCATTTTATCAAGCCACTTTTGCCGATGGCGATCGCTGCCTTCCACCATCCCCACCAAACTGGTCCAGACCGGCTTGATGCCGGAAAACAGAAGTATGTTCCGTTGAAAATTCTTGATGCTATGTGCCCGGTAAAAGGCGCGATAGACAAACGCCGGCATGCCCATGGTCACCACCAGGCGCGCCGATCGGCCCTTCAGCAGTTTCACCGGCATCTTGCCCTTGGGCTCGCTGAATGCGAAATCGGGGCGCATGACCTGTTCCAGGAACCCCTTGAGCAAGGCCGGCATGTCGCCCAGCCAAAGTGGGTAGAAAAAGACCATATGGTCGCACCAGCGGATGTCGTTCTGAGCGTGTCCGATGTCGACCGGCACTTCCGGTGCGCGCCAGGTCGAGGCACTGTCTATCAGCGGAAAATCCAGCCGATTCAAGACCTGCGAGCGCAATTCGTGTCCGGCAGATTGTGCCGATTCGGCATAATGTTGGACCAGCGCATCGCCGAAATGACCGTGCCCGGCATCGGGATGTGACTGTATTACGAGAATCCTGCGTGGCATTCGACGACTCCGTTCAGGCCTCGATGGGTTCTTCGCTGGGCTGCTGGATGAAATTGCCCTGTATCAGGTCGACCTCCATTTGCCAGATCTTCGAGACTTCCTCGGCGTCCTCGAGCATCGGCACGATCAGCTTGCGGCCGACAGCTCTTGCCGACTTCGCGAACGTCTCGAAGCGCTCGGCGAGGCCTTGATCAGCCAGAATGCGATGCGCAAAGTCGGATTTCATTCGCAGATAGTCGGCGGGCAGATGCTTGAGCAGAACGATTTCGGGGATTTTTTCGTCGATCCCGGTAAGCGATATGCCTATCTTGAGTTTCTGCAGCTGCGCGAAAATCTCGCGCGCGTGACGAATGCGCGGTTTCAGATCGAGAATATTGAACTCCAGTACCAGGCCGCGACGATCCGATTCCAGCGTTTCAAGCTGCTCGACAAGCCAGTGGAGAAACTTCGGATCGTCAATGATGGCAGGTGACTGATTCAGAAAAAGCGTCGGCGTTTCGCCCCCCGAATCGACACGCCTTTTAAGCATCCCGACGGCGTGCGCGATCATCCAGTGGTCGACCGCCGGCAATACGCCGCGCTCGGCCGCGACCGGTATGAAGCGTGCGGCCGGAATCAGCGCGCCGTCCGGGCCGGTCAGGCGCGGCAACAGCTGAATGCGCTCCCTTTCGGGTCCGGAAGTTGCCAGCAACGGCTGAAAAACCACCTTCAGACTGTTATCCCGCAATGCCTTGGTCAGCTGACCCAGCAGTGTCGCCGGCGCGTCGGCGCCGCCGTCCCGCGCGCTTCCGATTTCATACCGGTTGCCACCGGCTGCGGCAAGCTTCTCGGCTGCCTGTGCAGCACGCACAAGATTGGCCTCGGCTGGCCGAAGCCCCTCATGGACGGAGCGGATCACGATGCTGATCGTGGCGGCAATCATGTGGTCGCCGATCTCGAACAGGTTGTTGTTGATAGCCTTCTTCAGCGATGCGGCGTCATTTTCCAGGTCACGATCACCGCCTCTGGAATCCAGAATGATGCCGATCGCGTCCAGACCGAAGCGCGCGCTGATATCGACCGCGTCAAGCTGCGCCCGCACCCGTTCGTGGATTGCATGCATCAGTTTCTCCAGACCGGAGAAACCCGCCTGGCCGCGATGGCCTGCCGAGTCGTCCAGCAATACCCAGCATACTGCCGGCGGGAAGGCGCTGCCGCCACCCTGCCATGCCTTTCGGCAGAGCTGATCGAGTTGTGCGATCAGCGTGGGGGCGCGCACCACCCTGGCCAGACCTTCCGGCAAATCGTTGTCCTCGCCCGGTTCAAGCATTTCATTCATAATGAAACGTGCCAGATTTTGAATTGAACTGCAAGCCTGCCTTTGGCCTGCACCCCCCAGGAAGCAGTTATGTGCCCATAGGCCCTGCCACCCGTCGTAATGCCAGTATAACCGTGAGTGCAGCGCATTCGCGAAAGCGATTTGCACCGGTGCAGGTCCTTACATGAACATCCCGCCTGCAGGAACACGATGAACGTCAGTAGCCAATCCACCGCACGCCGAATTCTTGTCGCAATTGCAGCCGGCGCAGCGCTGCTCTCGCTTTCGGCAGCGGCAGCGACGCCGGACCTGCAGCGGGTATTTGCGCCCTACCAGCAGCTTCTTGATCGGCATCTTGCCGAGCGAAGAATGCCTCACGGCGGGCTGGTCAGCGCATTCGATTACCAGGCCGCGCTGGATGCGGAAGACAGCCTGGCACTACTCGACGTTCAACGCGAGCGGCTGGCGCGCTTCGATACGACCGGCCTCGACAGCCGCGATCTGGCGCTGGCATTCTGGATCAACGCCTACAACTACTTCATGCTCGATCATCTACTGGCAAATCCGGCCGACGGCCGGCCGGTTTCCAGCGTGCGGGATTACGGCAGCTTCCTCAATCCTTACCGGGTATTCGAGCGCAAGCTGTTCGATGTCGGCGGGCGCGACCATTCGCTGCAGGAAATCGAACTTGATATCTTGCTGGGGGATGAATTCGCCCGCCGCGGCTGGAAAGATGCGCGCATTCACTTCATGGTCAACTGCGCTTCGGTTGGCTGCCCTGCGCTGCGCAAGCAGATCTACACAGCCGACAACGTGTCCGCCATGCTGGCCGAAAACACCAGGCTGGCGCTGGACACACCGCTGCACCTGGCGCGCGAAGGCAACGTGTTGCGGGTCACCAGCCTGTTCGACTGGTACCAATCCGATTTTGTCGAACAATCCGGATCAGTAAGCGAATTCATACGCCAAAACGGCAGTGAAACTGCACGCAACCACCTTGAGGCCACCGACACACTCGAATACATCGACTACGACTGGTCGCTGAACCGGCCCGGTAATTTCGAGGGCGTGCTTCAGGCAGCAGGCGCCGAGCCGTTTGAATAATCAGATGTAGCCGGCCCGGTCCCGCTTTGCCCGCGCCGGCGTATTCACCGGAATGCTCCCGCCTCAGCGAGCGCGCCAGTTCGAGAGATCGCGGCCTATGAGCTTTTCCAGGCGCCCGATTTCATCGGTGAACCGATCTGCCAGTGCGGCCCGCACGGCCGGATCCAGCGACGCGCGGGGCCTGCGTCTTGCTGCCTGTTCAAGACGTTTCTTGCGCTTGGCCCGAATCGCATCATAGAGCCGCTGGGGGGCCAGGCTGCGGATGCGGTAACGCAGCGTACTGGCTTTCCAGGCTCTATAAGCCCACGAGTCCGGGGTCGGCGCGGAGGCATTGTGGATGCCGAAGTCGGGCTCGAAGGCCGAATCTACACCGAGAAACTCCAGTGTATCGGCGTATACCTGATCGGGTGAACTCTTGAGGTCGTCGAACAGGATGATACGAACGTGTTCCCGGCCGAACAGATCGAAATAGCGCTCGAGTTGCTCGCTGTAACGCGCAATTTCGCTGTAGTAAAGACTTTCCGGAAACCTGACATTGGCTGGAATACTATTTCCACGGCGTCGATCTGGCTCGGCGGCCAGCGCATCTTCAAAATGCTCGATGTCGTCACGCAGCCCCCGCTGGAAGTGATGAGCGTGCAGCGAATGAAGCATTTCGGCCGGATTGCGGAGCATGGCGATGATCAAGGCATGCGGATTGTACGCATGAATCTCGCGCGCCGCGTTGCGTGAGTAGAGGTACCAGGTCGACCGGTCTCCACAGACGGGCTTTCCACCGGTATTTCGGCATAGCGCCTGGTACTGGTCCGGCGTCAACCGCGGCGAGTTGTAGTCGAGATCCGAACCGAAGAAATGCGGCTCGCCGCGCACAACGAAGACGTCGGGATGCTGGTTAAGGTACTGCGCCATGGACGTCGTGCCGCATTTCGGCGCGCCGACGATGAAGAAATGCGGCGCCGGCTGGTCGAGATCTACCGCCATGTCATCAGAATCTGTACTCGAATTCCCGAAGCTCATTGGCAAACAGTCGTTCGACCAGGCTCCGCTCGGGATCGCCGTACCAGTCCTGGTAGCGTTTTTGTCGCGGCATCGATTTGGCATGGACGAGAATTCTGCGGTCAAGGCCGAGAAATTCGAATACCCGTGCGAGATCTTCTTCGAGCCGTTCGAAACGGCCGATGAAATCCACCGCGATTCGATTGTCGATAGTGTAGATCGGCCAGTTGTCGAAATGCCTGGGGATGGTCGAGCTGGTGAAGTCCCGCCGGGAGAGCTGATCGAGAAATTCCCGAAACGTCATTACGGCATTTTCCTTCTTGCGGGTGCGCCAGATGTAGTCCGACACGGCGCGATCGAAGGGGTTGCGTACAAAACAGAACTTGAAGTAACTGCGCCAGGCTTCCGGATACGCGGCCGAGACGCGCCGTGCATGCGCGTGCTCCGGGGAATACCCAAGTGGGGCGCGGTACTTCAATCGCTGGGCACCGTTGAGCGCAGCGACGGCATGGTCACGATCGAACAAACGGGCCGGATTGCGTAGCAGACGGCAGCCGAAGCTGAAGCCTGCGAGAGGGTGTAGTAGATCGCGCCATGCGCGCCTGTTCGGAGGTACGCCTTGCTCGAAGGCTTCCGGCCAGGTACCCAGGTGGATGTCAGCCGGACCGAGATGCGGCGCCAGGCTCGCGGCGATCGAACTGCCGGCCGCCTTGCGGCAATGCATGAATATGAACCGGTGACGGTGGCTGATAATCAACGCATGCACTCCCGGACAGGCATCGGTACGTTATTGTTTCACATCATCCTGAAGAAAACCGGCTCCCGCGGGGGAGCCGGTCGGCTGGCTTTTGCAGCGGTGATGCTTCAAGCAATCACCCGCCGGGCGGGCCGTTGCCGTTGCCGTTTCCGGGTCCGTTGCCGTCGTCATCGGGTTCGCCTTCGGGGAATTGACCGGAGAACAACAGCGTTGCACCCTCGAAAATCTCGATCGACTGTCCGCGCGGATCGAAGTCCAGCGGCTCGACCCCACCGTAGGGGAATGCAAACTCCAGATCACCGCCGGTCTCGCCCATGTCGTCTTCCTGGACGGTGATGTCGGCCTGGTTGATACCGCCGATGAACACCGGATACGTGCCGGCCGGAATATCCGAAACCTCGATTTCGAATTCAGCGCGGTTCTTGCGCATTTCGAACTCTGCACCGGCTTCGCCATCGGCGAATACGCCTTCGTTGACCAGTTCGAGTTCGAGCTCCAGAGTGCCGCGTATCGGCAAGTCAAACGCCGGCGGGTTGCCCGGAAAATCGCCCTCCTCCGGCGCCAGCGCGGTCAACACCACCTGGCCGCCCAGAAGCACGTCGATGATCTGATCGCGCGGATCGAAATCGAGCAGAAGCTGGTCGTCGCCGGCGGGCGATCGGAATTCGATCTCTCCACTGCCGGTACCGGTGTCGACCACGGTGATCAGGCCGCGGGACTCGCCGCCCACCTGCAGCTCGAATTCGCCGGCCGGAACCTGTTCGATCTCGACTTCGAATTCGGCGTGGCCCGGCGTGGCCTTGAATTCGGCCGTGCCGCGCGCTCCCGGAATCACGTCGGTCGGGGCAAGCGCAATCTCGAATTGCTCCGGCAGGCTGCCGGGGCCCATGTCGTCGGAGATGCCACCACTGCATTCGGCGCCCGGCTGATCGGTCAAGCGCTGTATCTGGAAGCTTCCGGCGCCCACCGCGGTGGTGTCGAAAGTGACCTCGCCGGTAACGCAGTCGGAGAATACGACTTCCATGCTGCCGACCGGTTCGCCGAAGTTGGCGTCCGGATCCTGACCCTGCATGAAGGTAATGCCCTCGAAGGCAAAAACCCGGGCGTCGATCATGTCGTCGTCGATGTCGCCCTGTGCGAACAGCCAGGAGGGATTGCCCTCGTCATCGAAGTGCGCCCAGTAAAGGACGCCGGTCTTTTCGCCGCTGGGCAGTCTGGAGATCGACACGATCAGACCGTGGTTCTGCTGATCCGGTTGACCCCACCAGCCGGTGAAACCGCCGGTGACTTCGAGTGCGTTGGCGCTGAATGCGGAAATGGCGATGGCCGACACCGCCGCCGTTCGGCAAAGCAATCGGGACAGATTCTGGGGATAAGGCATTTTCACTGGATTCACTCCTTGCAATTGGATTTGGCGTCCGTCTTCGAATTCGCGAAGAGGCGTCCACCTTGCGTTTGTGTTCTGGATGAATCCCCCTTGGTTCCGCAACCCTGCGCCAGGGCAGCTCGAAACAGCGGAACCGTGTTCATCATAACGCTGAAGAAGCCTTTTAGTCTATTGATATTGCGATATTTTTTCTCATGAGGTCGCATTCGACGAGTCAAAACGTGATGCCCATTGAATCTGCGATAACCTCCGAGACAACTGGTCGCGAGCATCCTGGCCGGCTGGCCGCACTCCCGGCGGGACGCCCCGGCACCGATCGAAAGCGCCTGGACCACCTGCCTGGTGCAATCAATCTGTCGCTTGCGGACCGTATGCGTAGTCGCCGCCGGCTTCAAGCGCGCGAATGTAGGCCGGTCGCGATTGGAACTTGTGCACGTAGACGGCGATATTCGGGTAATCGGCGCGCGTCACGGTGCCCGCCGAAAGCGCGGCTTCCAGCGGAAAACTCATCTGAATGTCGGCGGCCGAGATTTCGTCGCCGGCAAACCACGGGTGCTCGCCGAGGTAGTCGTTCACCCAGGAAAAGTGCGTCGCGATCTGCGGATTGGTGAACGCGGCATCCACCTGGTCCGCGATCCGGCCGGATATCGGCCGGATGAAGAACGGCACCGGCGGCTGACGCAGTTTGGAGAACACCAGCTTGAGCAGCAGCGGCGGCATCAACGAGCCCTCCGCGTAGTGCATCCAGTAGTTGAAGGTCCAATATCGCGCGTCGTCCACCGGCGGCGCCCACTGCGCATCGCCGTGGGTGCGCGCCAGGTATTCGACGATGGTGGCCGACTCGGCCAGCGTCTGCTTGCCCTCGGTAATGACCGGCGACTTGCCCAGGCGATGCACCTTCCTCAGCTCCGGCGGCGCCAGGTTTGTCTTGGCATCCCGCTTGTAGTGCTTGATTCTGTATTTGCAGCCCAGTTCTTCCAACAGCCACAGAATGCGCTGCGAGCGGGAATTCTCGAGATGGTGGAGAGTGATCATGTCGGTCTCGGTGTTGAATCGCATCCGATACTCGCATGTCTGGTCTGTCGAAAACAGCTTTTCGGCCACTCCGTCGGCCGATAAAGGCGCCGACAGGCCGATGTCGGTCATGCGCGGTCACAGGGCGCCAACGATCAGCTCGGACGTCCTACCAGTCGATCAACTTGCCGTCCCAGGCAAAGAACCCGCCGCTGTCTTCGGCCGACAAGCCGTCGATGACCCGCAGCAGGTATTCGCAGGTCTGTTCGACCGAAAACAGCTTTTCGGTCGGCACGTTGGCCTGGAAAGGCGCCGACAGGCCGGTGTCGGTCGTGCCAGGGTGCAGGGCGGCGACGATGGCATTCTTGTTGCGTCGGGCGAACTCGATGCCGGCGGTTCGCACGATCTGGTTCAGCGCTGCCTTGGACGCGCGGTAGGCATACCAGCCGCCAAGACGGTTGTCGCTGATGGATCCTACGCGCGCCGAGATGACGGCGAATACGGTCTTGCCTTCGCGCCCCATCAGGGGACGCAGCGCCCTGAGCAGCAGCGCCGGGCCGAACGTGTTGACGGCGAATACCTTTTCCAGCGCGGCCAGATCCAGGTCCTCGAGTTTCTTCTCCGGGCCGAAGCCTTCACCGTGCAGGACGCCGGCGGCGTTGATCACCAGCGACAGCCGGACGCCGCGCGCCTTCAGGTCGCCTGCCAGCGCCTCGATCCGGCAGGGTTCGGTCACGTCCAGGGGAAGGATCGACAATCGATCGCAGTCAAGCGCGGTCAGGGATTCGGCGCTGCCGGGATCGCGGCAGGTTGCGATCACGCTGAATTCGGCGTCGTCTTGCAACAGCGCCTTCACCAGACCGAGGCCTATGCCGCGGCTGGCGCCCTGCACCAGTACTGTAGAGCGAACCGGAAGGGATGCGAGTCTGCGAGGGAAGTCGGGCATTGGAAATCGCGGATGAACTGAGACCCGATGATGCGATCCGGCCGTGATCGCGCCGTGAGCCAGAAATACAATCCGGAGTATTAGTAAGCTACCCTTCAGGCCAGACCTCAAAGCGTACGGGGCAAACCGTGATAGAACCCACCGCAACTTCCGCCGCCTCGCATTCCGGCCCGAGCACAAGCGGGAGCGGCAGGCTTGCGCGCTTTGCCCGGCTCGCCCTCGTCGCGAGCGCCATCGCCGCAACGCTGTCCGGATGCGGCGATTCCGGCAGCATGCCCGCCGAGACCGGCAGTGTCTACCGTCATTCCATGGACGGCGCGCCGAGCACGCTGGACCCGGCCCAGGCCGCCACGATCTATTCCAGCGTGGTCGTGGTCAACGTGTTCGACACCCTTTATCGTTACAAGTACCTGGCCAGACCGTACGAACTGGCGCCGAACCTGGCAATTGACTTTCCCGAGGTCTCGGACGATGGCCTGGCCTATATCTTCCGGATCCGGGACGACGCGCGATTCGGCGACGACCCGGCGTTCCCCGAAGGCACCGGCAGACCGGTCACGGTCCACGACCTGGTCTATTCGCTCAAGCGGCATTTCGACCCGAGCCAGCGTTCGCAGGGCGCATGGTTGTGGTCCGATCGCATCAGGGGACTCGATGCCTGGGGCGAAAACGGCGCCGATTACGACAAACCCGTCGAAGGGCTCGAGGCGGTCGACGACCACACGCTGAAAATCAAGCTGACCAAGCCCTATCCCCAGCTGGTCTACACCCTGGCCACCGGTTTTTCCGCGCTGGTGCCGCGCGAAGCGGTGGAGCACTACGGCCGCGAATTCGGCGTGAAGCCGGTCGGCTCGGGTCCGTACCAACTGGTATCGTTCGACAATACGCTGGCACGCCTCGAGCGCAATCCAAATTTCCGCCGCGAGCCGCTCGACCTGGCCACCGAAGGCTTCGACCCGGTCATGCACGGCGACCTCGGCCTCGCGTCCCTGGACGGCCGGGCCTATCCGTTCACGGAGCGTCTGGAAATTCACTTCATCCAGGAAAACGCGGCGCGCTGGAGTGCTTTTTCCAGCGGCGAAGTCGACAACGTGATGGTACCCAACGAACAGGTCGAATCGGTCCTGTCGAATCGGGATCCGATCGAATTCCGGCCCGCGATCAGCGCGCGATACCACGGCAATGCGGGCCTGGAGGCCGGGTTTGTCTACGCCGGCTTCAACATGGCCGACGAACGCTACGGCCATCATCCGGACCCCGAGCGCGATGTGGCCAATCGTGCGCTTCGCTGTGCCATACGCGACGCGTTCGACTGGCAGGCGCGAAACGACACCTTCTACTACGGCATAGGCAAGATTTTTCCGGGCGTGATTCCGCCGGTGGTGCCCGAATTCGATCCCGACCGGTCCCGCGCGTCGGTGCAAAGCGATCTCGACGGCGCGAAGGCGCTGCTGGCCGAGCACGGCTGGACGCCGGACCGGCTGCCGGAACTCACCTACGGGCTGGTCACGGGGGTGCAGCAGCGCCAGATGTACGCGCAGCTCCGCGGCCAGATGGTCGAACTCGGATTTCCGATGGAAAAGATCCAGGCCGATACGTTCGCCTCGTTCGGCGATTTCTCGCGCGCGATGAAGAACCGCAGGCTCGACCTGTTCTTCCTCGGCTGGACGCTGGACTACCCGGACGCGCAGAACACGCTGCAGCTTTTCTATGGCCCCTACGAGACGCCGGGGTCGAACAATTTCAATTATCGCAATCCGGAATTCGACGCGCTGTACGAGCAGGCCGCCACGATGCAGCCCGGCCCCGAGCGCACCGAGCTCTACCGGCGCATGAACGGCATGGTCATCGACGATTGCGTCGCGATCTCGGGCCTGTCGCGCACCCGCATTCATCTATGGAACAAGGACGTCGCCATGCTGCCCGACCGCGAAATCCTCGGCGGTTTCTTCATGCGATTCGTCGATGTCGCCCGATCGAACGGCGGCGGGTAACCGAAACTTCGGGTTTAGGGTTTAGGGATCAAGGGCAAGCGGTTCCGAGCCCCGGAGATTTCAGGACCTGCTGCAGCCAAAGTTGCCGGGGCTTCGGGTTTTCCCTGAACCCTGACCCTTGAACCCTTGACCTCGAACTTCCAGACCCGAAACCCGCCCTCGCCGGCCGCCTATCCCCTATGCTTCGCAATATCGCGCGCCTTCGGGACAGACGAACAATAAATGGAATTCCTGCAATACACCTTGCGCAAGCTCGCCGGGGGCGTTCCGTTGATACTCGGCGTGACGCTGGTGAGCTTCGTGCTGATGGTGTATTTCGGGCCGGACAAGACCTACGAACTGCTTTCGAAGAATCCCACCGCCGAAGAAATCGCCCAGGTACGCGCGCAACTGGGTTACGACCAACCGTTCTGGGTACGCTACGGCACCTATCTGAAAGAACTGGCCACGCTCGACTTCGGCTACTCCGATTCCACCGGCGAACGGGTCGGCGCCATTCTCCAGCGCACCATCCCGGTCTCGCTGCTGCTACTGGCGCCCGGGTTCGTGCTCGGCAACCTGCTGGGCGTCGTGCTCGGCCTGGTTGCGGCCTGGCACCGCGGGGGATGGATCGACAAGGCCATCATGGGCTTCGCCGTGGTCGGCATGTCGATCAGCTTCCTGGTCGTCATCATTGCCTTCCAGGTTTTGTTCGGTGTGGTACTGGGCTGGTTTCCGGTTCGGGGATGGAACGTGCACGACCTGGGCAGCTACCTCCACTACGTGAGCGTGCCCACGCTGGCCTCGGTATTCGTGGCGCTGGGCTACAACACGCGGTTCTTTCGCGCCGTTCTGGTCGAGGAAATGCAGCGCGACCACGTGCGAACCGCGCGCGCGTTCGGCGCCGGCGCGGTGGAGATCCTCTGGAAGAACGTGCTGATGAACGCGATGATCCCGATCGTCACGCGGGTCATGTTCTCGATTCCGCTGGTAGTGGTTTCCGGCAGCCTGCTGATCGAAAGCTACTTCGGCATTCCCGGGGTGGGCAAGGTGACGTTCGACGCAATAACCTCCGGTGACCAACCCATCCTGAAGGCCGTGGTCGGGCTGACCGCCGTGATGTTCGTGCTGATCCTGATCGTCAACGACATTCTCTACCGGGCCTTCGATCCCCGGGTTGCGCTGAAATGAGCCTGCCGACCGCCGACCTGAATCCCGGCGCCGATGCGCGCCTGCAGCCCGCCAGTTCCCCGGCGAGCCACTCGCTGTGGGGCCGCGCGGCGTCACGCTTTGCCGCCGACCGGGCCGCCATGATCGGGCTGGCTATTGTGATGGCCTTCTTCGTCGTCGCGCTGGGCGTATGGCTGGACTGGTGGGGCGGCAACTGGGCCGAAATCACCGGTGGGCAATGGCAGCCGCCGTCGGCCGAACACTGGTTCGGCACCACCATACTGGGCCAGGACATTTTTGCACGGGCGATCTTTTCCACCCGCACCGCGTTCGAAATCGGGCTGGTCGTGGCGATCGCATCGACCCTGCTGGGCGCGGTGTTCGGTGCGCTGTCGGGCTACTTCGCGCAAACGCCCGTCGACGCGGTCATCCTGTGGCTGAAGGGTGTGCTCGATTCGATTCCGTTCTACCTGTTCGTCGCCGCCATCGCGTTCGCCCTCGACGGCAATCCATGGGCGATGCACATCGCAATGATCGCGACCTTCTGGACCACCACGGCGAGGCTGGTGCGCGGCGAGGTCATGAAACTCAAGAACCTCGAATTCGTCGAGGCCGCACGCGCCATTGGCCTGCATCCGCTGGTCATCATCTTTCGCCACATCGTGCCCAACACGTTCCATATCCTGATGGTGCAGGCCACCATTGTTTTCGTCGCGGCGATCAAGTCGGAAGTGATTCTCAGCTTTCTCGGGCTGGGCGTTTCCGACAGCGTCAGCTGGGGCCTGATGATCGCCGAATCCACCACCGAAGTGATCGCCGGGCATTACATGAACTTCATCGTCGCCTCCAGCTTCCTGTTCACGCTGGTGATGGGTTTCAACCTGTTCTCCGACGGCCTGCAGGACGCGCTGGACCCCAAAAGGTCCGGAAGATGAGGTGGGGCGGACCATGAGCGAGGCATTGCTGGAAGTCGATCGCCTCAGCGTGGACTTCGTCACCGAAGCGGGGATCGTGCGCGCGGTCGACGACGTTTCGTTCTCGATTCGGCCCGGCCGGACGCTGGGCATCGTCGGCGAGTCCGGTTGCGGCAAGTCGGTGACCAGCCTGGCGCTGATGGGCCTGCTGCCGCGGCCGGCCGGAAGCGTCGCCTCCGGCTCGGTACGGCTGGGCGGCGTCGAGCTGACCTCGCTGAACGAGCGCGCGCTCAGGCGCATGCGCGGCGCCGAACTCTCGATGATCTTCCAGGAACCCATGACCGCGCTGAACCCGGTCTATACCATCGGCGCCCAGATGAGCGCGGTATTGCGCCGGCACCAAGGGCTGTCGCGGCGCGCGGCGCGAGCGCGCGCGATCGAAATGCTCGAGCGGGTCGGCATCCCGGTGCCGGCCAGGCGCATCGACGAGTATCCGCACGAACTCTCGGGCGGCATGCGTCAGCGGGCCATGATCGCGATGGCGCTGTCGTGCCGTCCGAAGCTGCTGATCGCCGACGAGCCGACCACCGCCCTGGACGTGACCACCCAGGCCCAGGTGCTGGCCCAGATCGCCGAACTGCAGCAGGAACTGGGTACCGCGGTGATCCTGGTCACCCATGACCTGGGCGTGGTGGCCGAGACATGCGACGACGCCCTGGTGATGTACTGCGGCCAGGTGGTCGAGCAGGCGCCTACGTCCGTGCTCTTCGAGACACCCCGGCATCGCTATACCGAGGGGCTTATCGCCGCGATTCCCAAGGTGCGGCCGCAGCGGCTGGCCCGACTGCCGGTGATCCCCGGCACGGTGCCCGACCTTGCCGAACTGCCGCCGGGCTGCCGCTTCGCCCCGCGCTGCGGCTTCGCCGACGAAACCTGCATTCGCCGGCAACCGGCCCTCGAGACGCGTTGCGAGTCGCGGTTCGCCTGCTTTCATCCGGCCGGCAGACAGGCGCCGCAGGCATGACCGGCACGCTGCTCGAAGTCCGCGATCTGGCGCGCCACTTCCCGGTGCGCACCGGGCTGCTCGGCCGTTCCCGCCGGGTGCTGCGCGCAGTCGACGGCGTCTCGTTCGAACTCGAGCGCGGCAGGACTTTCGGCCTGGTCGGCGAATCCGGCTGCGGCAAGTCCACGCTGGGCCGTGCCGTCCTGCGCCTGCACGAACCCACTTCGGGCCGGGTGGTGCTCGATGGTGTCGACATCACGTCGCTGGATCCGCCGGCACTCAAGCGCCAGCGCAAGCACATGCAGATGATCTTCCAGGATCCCTACGCATCGCTTTCACCGCGCCGTACCGTGGGCCGGATTCTGGACGAACCGCTGGCGCTGCATCGCTTCGGCGACAGGACGCAACGCAGTCGACGCGTTCTGGAACTGCTCGACATCGTGGGTCTGGGCCCGGCGGCGCGGAATCGTTATCCGCACGAATTCTCCGGCGGCCAACGCCAGCGCATCGGAATCGCCCGGGCGCTTGCCGTGGAGCCGAAGCTGATCGTCGCCGACGAGGCGGTCTCGGCGCTGGATGTCTCGGTGCAGTCGCAGATACTGAATCTGCTGGCCGATCTGCAGGCCGAATTCGGCGTGAGCTTCGTATTCATTTCGCACGATCTTGCCGTAGTGCAGCACGTCAGCCACGTCGTCGGCGTGATGTATCTGGGCAAGCTGGTCGAAACCGCGCCGGTCGACCGAATCTACGCCACGCCGGCCCACCCGTATACGCGCGCGCTGCTCGACGCGGTTCCGGTCGCCGACCCCTCGCGACGCGGCAAGCGCCTGGTGCTGTCGGGCGAAGTCCCGTCGCCGCTGGAGCCGCCGCCAGGTTGCCCGTTCCATACCCGGTGCCCGCAGGCAATGCCGGTCTGCCGCAATCGCGTCCCGCGTACAATCGACATCGGGCAGCGCGGGCAGACGCACCGTGTAACCTGTCATCTGCATGATCCGGACATCGACCATTGAACACAAGCTTCCTTGCAAATCTCAGACCCGTTTTCCTGCTGGCCACGGCTTGCGCACTTGGTGCATGTGCCACGGGTCCGCGCGAAATTCGGCTGGAACCGCCGGCGCTGCAGGTCGAAAACCTTCGCATCGAAGACGGCACGGTTCATTTCAGGCTGCTGGTGCACAACCGCAACGACCATGTTCTGTTTCTATCCAGGGCCGCCGTGGCCATGCGCGTCGATGGCACTGAACTGTTCAATGCCGCTTGGCAGCTCGACCTGGACATGGGGCCCCGAGGCCGCGAACTGGTGAGGCTGGACGCGCCCGCCATGCCGTCCGGCGCCGCCATTCTCGAAGCGATCGAGCGCTCCGGTGACGACAGCGTGCCGTTCGAACTGGCCAGCGAAATCGTGATCGATGGCCAACGAGACGCCGAAACCGTCCAACAGGGGTTTCTGCACCCGGTGCCCGGAATGGCCGGCGAGTACCGCTGAGCACGCGCACTCGGAGGATACTGCTGCGCGGCGTATCCGAATGTGTCTCGGGTCACGAATGGGTGCACCGCCAGGGCAATTTGTTTATGCTATCGATCTGATTCTGAATCAGCCGGATCGCGGGCAGGGTTCAACGCGTCGGCACGATTCAGCCTTGCAACCGCTCCCGGGAGCTGATTTATGACCATGCGCATCGTATTGGACCTGTCCGAGAACGATCTCCAACATTTCCGCAAGCTGGCCCAGAAGGCCATGGATGCCTCGCAGAAGGCCTCTCCCGAGCAGATCATTGCCGGGGCCCACGAACTCCTCAAGGAAGTCGAGGACAGCGATGCTTCCGACTTCATCCGCGAGCGTCTGAACCAGATCAGGGTGCTCACCGACATGCTCGCAGATGAAGGCTGGGGGATGCAGGACGTGGGACGCAAACGCGTGCTGACCGCGCTGGCCTACTTCAACCAGCCCGAGGATCTGATTCCCGACCACTTGCCGGGCATCGGATTCCTGGACGACGCCATCATGGTCGAGCTGCTGAGCCGCGAGCTCAAGCCCGAGATCGAAGCCTACAAGGATTTCGTGCAGTATCGCGAAACCGAAGCGCGTCGTCTCGGCAAGGAACCGGCCGAACTCAACCGCAGCGACTATCTCATGGCGCGCGAGCAGGCGCTTCTTTCGCGCATGCGCCGGCGTCGCCGCACCGGCCGCGGTGGTCGCGGCGGCGCCAAGTCACCGTTCTCGCTGTTCTGAGCTTCGCGCCGAGATTTCAATCCGCCATCCCGCGACCCGCGCTGCCGGCAGCCTCTGCCGGCAGCTGCATTTCGACGTGAGCAATGCCATCTTCCTCGTACGGCGCCGAGTCCACCGCAAATCCCAATTCGCAGTAGAAACGCTCGAGGTAACACTGGGCGGAAATCCGGATCGGACAGCCCGGATGACGCTCGCCGATCACGTCGATGGCGCGTCGCATGAGTTCGCGTCCCAGCCCGCTGCGACGGCCGGCCAGGCTGGTCAGCACCCGACCGATCGAAGGTTGCTCGAAGCGTGTGCCGGGCGGCAGGATGCGGGCATAGGCGACCACCGAACCGTCGTCGCCCCAGCCAACCAGGTGCAGGGCGAGATCATCCAGTCCGTCGAGGTCCTGGTAAGGGCAATCCTGCTCGACCACGAACACCGCAATGCGTGCGGCCAGCACTGCATACAATTGCCGGAGATCAAGTTGGTCGAATGCATGCAGCCGCCATTCCAGCGGTGCCGGGCTCACGCCATAGTGCCCCGGCTCATGCTCTGATGCGTTTGAGCGATCCGTTGCCTTGCGATTCATGTTGCCTGCATTTTCGATTCGAGTTTTCAATCTGGATACCGAATGAACGACGCCTTCAATCATATCCGCCTCGTCGCCGGTTTTGAGATTCGCCCGCCGACCGGGGACTGCCGCTTCGTACTCGAACGCGACGAAAGCCAGAGACTGGGCGGACTGGTAGCCGAAGACTTGTCCCGATGCGTGCCCGACGTCACTTCCGGGCATCTGGTGACAGGTCCGGCCTTGCTCGAGCCGGGCCAGATCATCAGCCCGGCCCATGCCCCGTGGCAAGCGATGGCCCGGGTGGCCGGGCTGGACGCGAACCCGGAACCGAGCCGGGATGCAGGCATCACGTCGATCGGTGCCAACGTCGGTCAACTGGCGCACGCGCCGCTGATGCCCTACTGGTCGCCGCCGCGCGGCTTGTTCGTCTGTCTGCCGATCCTGCTGGCGGCCGAAGCTGCAGCACTCGGCCCGCTCCGCTCCAGGCTGGAACAGACCCTGTTCGAGACCGGCGGCCTGCGGCCGCCGGCAATGGGAACGCTGGCCGAAATCACCGGGCTGGACCCGGTCCACGGCCAGCTGATGACCCGGGCCGATCTCATGGCGCTGCTCAAGGTGCAACTCGCCGGGGCCGGGCTCGATCCATTCTGGCCGCCGGTAGAGCACGCGCTGCTGGAGCCGCAGCGTGAAGCCAGGCTGGCGCTGCCCGGGGGACTGGCGGCCGACTGGAATGTTGCCGAAGGCGGCTGGGAACTGGAATTCGTTCCGCTCCACCTGGGCCGGACGGACGGGGGCGAATACGCGCTTTGGCTCCGGGCGTTGCGCCAGACCGCGGCGCTGCTGGAAGCGCACCTGGTTCGCTGGCGCGCGACCAGCCGGCACGCGAGTGTGGAAATCGAGCACCAGGGCCGCTGGGCGCGCTGCGACCTGGGCCCGGCCGACACCGGGGACCGGGGCTGGATGGTCGAGCACCCGGACGTCGGATTGGTGGCCTGCACAGCGACAATCAATGGCCGATACCGGGCTTACTACCCGCTGGACCCGGCAGCTCTGGACGAGCTCCGCGATGCGCTGCACGCTTGCGGCGTGGCCGATTTCGACCGGTCCGACGACACCGGGCTGCTCCAGCCGCGCTGACGCCGGCGTCGCCGCGCCGTCCGGGGCGCACGATGAAAATGCGCTCTGCAACGGCAACGGCGAGCGGCAGGGCGACGACGCCATGGACGACGGTGGAATTGGGCACAATAACGGTTGGTTGGACAGCGCGAGGACGACGACGATGAAGATCTTGATTCTGGGCGGCTCGGGGTTTGTCGGCAGCCACCTGGTGCGCCGATTGAGCCGCGAAGGCCATTCGATCACCGTGATCAGCCGTTATCCGAATGCCGCGAAGCACCTGGAAATCGTGCCGCGGGTCAGGATTCGCGTTTTCGACCCCTACGACATCGAGCGCCTCGCCGATGCGCTTTCGGGCCACGACGCCATGATCAACCTGGTCGGCATCCTCAACGAATCCGGCCGCGACGGTTCGGGATTTCGCAAGGCCCACGTCGAGCTTGTCGAAATTGCCGTCGCGGCCTGCAACAAGGCCGGCATCCAGCGGATCATCCAGATGAGCGCGCTGAACGCCGGCAAGGGAGAGAGCCACTACCTTCGCACCCGCGGCGAGGGAGAGCAGCGCGTTCGGACCTCCGGTCTGCACTGGACGATCTTCCGTCCGTCGACCATCTTCGGCCCGGATGACAGCTTCCTCAACCGGTTCGCCGGGCTGCTGGCGATCTCGCCGGTGCTTCCGCTGGCCCGTCCGGACGCGAAGTTCGCGCCGGTCTACATCGGCGACGTGGTCGATGCGTTCGTACGCGCGCTGGACGGTCGTGAGCATGTCGGCGAAAGCTATGAGCTCTGCGGTGCCGAGACCTGGGCTCTGCGCGACATCGTCGAATGGATAGCCGAACAGCGTGGCATGCGCCGCTGGATCGTCGGCCTGCCCGACGCGCTGGGCCGCCTGCAGGGGCGCGTGTTCGACATCGTGCCCGGCAAGCCTTTCTCGTCGGACAATTTCAAGTCGCTGCTGCTCGACAGCACGTGCAGCGAAGACGGCTTCGACCGGCTGGGCATTTCCCCGTGGCCGATGAGCGAGAAGGCGCCGGAATGGCTGGGCGAAGGGCACCAGGGCCGCCTGGGTCGCTTCCGCGAAGGCCGCCGGAGTTAGGCCTGGACAGGATGCAGTCACCGATGCCACTCGCTTCAACCGAGACAGGGCCGGGGTGATGCCCGAGTGGGGCCGGGACGCGCGACTGGCGGGCCTGCAGGTCTATCGGGTCGGCGGCGCGATTCGCGACGAACTTCTCGGCCTGACGCCATCGGAACAGGACTTCGTGGTGGTCGGCGCCACCCCCGAACAGATGGGCGAACGCGGCTTCCGGCCGGTCGGCCGCGATTTTCCGGTTTTCCTGCATCCCGACACACACGAAGAATTTGCCCTGGCAAGGACCGAGCGCAAGTCGGGTCCCGGCTACCGGGGTTTCGAATTTCACACCGGCCCCGAGGTTTCACTGGCCGATGATCTGGCGCGCCGGGACTTGACGATAAATGCCATTGCCGAGGATCGCAGCGGACGCCTTGCAGACCCCTTCGGCGGACGCGAAGACCTGGCGCAGAAAACCTTGCGTCACGTCTCCGATGCGTTCATCGAGGATCCCGTTCGGCTCTTGCGACTGGCAAGGTTCGCGACCCGGTTCGAAGATTTCAGCATCGCGCCGGATACCCTGGCGCTGTGCCGACAGCTGGTTGCCTCGGGCGAAGTCGATCACCTTGTGCCCGAGCGCGTCTGGCAGGAAATGTCGCGGGCCCTCATGCACGCTCGGCCATCACGCTTCTTCCATATTCTGCGCGAAACCGGCGCGCTGGCCCGCATCCTGCCGGAGCTCGACGCGCTATGGGGCGTGCCCCAGGTGCCCGAGTTCCATCCCGAGATCGATACCGGCGAACACGTAATGCTGGTGCTCGACCAGGCCGCGCGCATGGGGTCCGGACTGGATGTCCGGTTCGCCTGCCTGGTCCACGACCTGGGCAAGGCGTTGACGCCAACCGAACGACTGCCCACACATCATGGACACGAGAAGGCCGGACTGGCACCGGTTGCCGAAGTCTGCCGGCGCCTGAAGGTGCCGAACGAAATCCGCGACCTTGCGTTACTGGTATGCGAGTTCCATCTGATCTGCCATCGTGCCGCCGAACTCAAGCCCGGCACGGTGATGCGGCTTTTCAAGCGGGCCGACGCACTGCGTCGACCCCAGCGCTTCGAGCACTTCCTTCAAGCCTGCGAAGCCGACAAGCGCGGACGCAAGGGCCGCGCAGACCGACCTTACCCGGCCGCCGATCTGCTGCGTCGGGCCCGCAGCGCGGCGGCCGCGACGACCGCCGCCCCGCTTCGAAAACAAGGACTCGCCGGCAAGGCATTGGGTGAAGCCCTGGAACAGGCACGAATCCAGGCCGTTGGGTCGGTTCTGAACGAAAGCTGATCAACCAGATGCCGGCTCGAGCTCGAACCGGCACGCCTGCGGCGCGCTCGGTCGCTGAAGCAGATAGCCCTGGGCCAGGTCGCATCGATGCTGGGCGAGAAACTTCAGCTGCGAGGACGACTCGACGCCCTCGGCAACCACCTCCAGCCCCAGCCGGTGACCGAGATCTATCATTGCAGCGACCAGTTCGCGCTGCCGATCGTCGCGCAGAACACCCTTGAGGAAAGCGCGGTCGAGCTTGATTCGATCGACCGGCAATTTGATCAGGTTCGCCAGGCTGCTGTAGCCGGTCCCGAAATCGTCCAGTGCGACGCGGATACGGGCCGCGTGCAGTGCCTCGATCTGGCGGACTGCATGCGGCAGGTCGCGCAGCGCGGTGTTTTCGGTAATCTCCAGATCCAGCTGGTCGGGCGACACGCCGAACTGGGCACACGACTCGACAACCTCATCGACAAGGTCGTCGTGCTGAAAGCGGCGGGCGCTGACGTTCACCGCGACCTTGAGCCCCGACCGTCCCTGACGCCCCCAATCGGCAAGTTGCTCCAGCGCCGACTCGAGCGCGAACGATTCCAGCGCGTCCAGAATGCCGATGCTGGCCGCCTGGTCCAGAAAAGCCGACGGCCGCAGAATGCCGCGGACCGGATGGCGCCAGCGAAGCAGCGCCTCGAAGCCCACCACGCGCTCTTCGAGCACCGCCACGATCGGCTGGTAATGCATCTCGAACTGGCTCTCGGCAAGCCCGCGCCGCAGTTCGCTTTCGAAACGCAGCGTGGCCTCGACTTCACCGTGCTCGCTTTGTTCGATATTCTGGAACAGCGTCACATCGCGTCCGATCTGGGCCGACTGCACCAGCGCATGCTGGCTGTGCTGCAACAGCAACCTGGGCTCTTGCGCATCGTCGGGGTAGACGCTGACGCCGGCGCAGAACGTGACGAAAATTTCCTGGTCTTCGAGCCTGACCGGACGAATCGCGCTGCCCAGCAGCGCCTCGGTCCAGGTGCGGATTCTGTCGGCATCGTCCAGCGTCGGCCGAACGATCACAAGGTCGCGATCGCTGACGCGCCCCAGGGCGCAGCGCTTGCTGATCGACTCGTGAATCCGCTCCGACACTTCGCGCACGATGCCCTCGGTCCGTTGCCAACCCAGCGCCCGGTTCAGCATCGTGAAACGGTTGATGCCAAGCGATATCACGGCAATTCGGCCCGGAGCGGTTCGCTCGATCATCTCGCCGATCTGCTCGATCAGCATCTGCCGATTCGGCAGACCGGTGGTGGGGTCATGCAGGCGCGCGTGTTCCAGCTCCGAGTGCGCCCTGCGGGTGCGCTGCTGCTGAAGCTCCAGCAGCCAGACGACGATGCCCAGCCCGATCACCGACTGGAACAGGAAATCGAACAGTCCGACATAGCTGAAATAAAATGGCGGCGGATACCCGGCGCGAATCACCAGGTTGATGCCGACCACGTGCAACATCTGCAGACCGAACAGACAGAAACCGATTGCGCCAATGCGCGCGCCCACCAGCATCGTGTGGCGCTGCGCGCGCCATAGCAATACGCCGGCGCCAAGAAACGCCAGCCCCGTCAGCAGGTAACGAAGCTCGACCCTGACCAGATTCCGCAAATCTGCGCTGTCTGGATCGAACGAGCCGAGCATGGCCGACAGGATGCCCAGGATTGCTGCGCCGCCGACCAGGGCGAGTTCCACCCGACGCCGCACGACTTTCTGTCGTGTCGCTTCCCACGTGCCGATCATCAACCAGACCACGTGCGGGTAGGCGGCGCCGAGCGAAATGCCGGAACACAGAAAGCGCGCGAACTGGAATCCCGACCCGGCCCAGTAAAGCGCCAGCGCTCCGGCCGAGGCGCCCAGATAGATTGCAAGTGCAAGTGCACTGCAGGCCCAATGATGCAGAAATGCATGGCGAAAGGTTTTGAAAAAGTACATCAGCAAGCCGGCCAGCACCATCGCGGCCGCGCTTTGCATGATCTGTATAGCGATCACGATTTCCGCCGGATGAACTTCCACGCCCGGGAGACTCGCCTGTTGTCAAGGTCCCGAGCATACACCGGGGGCCGCGAATAATCATCTTTTGGTCGCGCGTCTCGCGCAGACAGATCGTCTGCTGCGTATCAGCCGTCGCGGCCGTGAATGCGGTAATCGAGACGCAGCCAGAAAGCGGCGCCCAACGCCCGGTAGGTGCCGAGGTCGGTATTGGCTTCGTCGGCATTGGCGAAGAAAGGCGGCTCGATATCGGTCAGGTTCTCCACGCCGGCCGAAAGCCGCCAGCGCGGGCCAGGATTCCACTCGGCGACCAGATCATGGTAGAGAACCGGGCCGGCGCGGTTGACGGTGCCGGGGAAGACCTCGTCGCCGCGCTCGCGCACCACACCGATCCAGTGCGCCTGGTAACCCAGCGTCCAGCGTCCCCGCGTCCAGTCGAGCCTGTACTGCGCACGCCACTCGGGAATGGCACCGAAACTGTCCTGATCGAAGCCGCCGGCGCCGAACAGCGGATCGGCGCCGTCAAAGGCAACCAGTTCCCGGTCGATGACATAACTGACCATCAGGCGATGATCGAACGTGGCTGCGGAACCGGCCACTTGCCAGTCCAGCGCCACATCGACGCCTCGAGCGGTTTCCCGCGCAATGTTCTGCAACCTGGCTTCGACCGCTCCAATGGCGCCGCCGGACTCGCGATCTATGGCATCGCAAAAGGGCGCGGCGCCGGTTTCAAGGCACTGCTCGAGTATGGTATTGGCGCCAAGCGCTGCGATGCCGTCGGTGATTTCGATGTCGTAATAGTCGACGGCCAGATTGAAACCGCGCAACGCCGGCGGTTGCCAACTCAGGCCGAGAGTCAGGATATCCGAGCGCTCCGGCGACAGCGATGGATTGCCGCCGGAAAGCTCGGGCGTTTCCTCGCCGCTTTGGGTAAAGCTGCCGTCGGCCGGCACGCCCTGGTCGATGCAGCGGCCGATCCCGACCGGATCGAGTACGCTGAAGTCGCTGCATGGGTCCATCACGATCGGATTGGACTGGCTTTGCGCGCCGAACAACTCACCGATGTTGGGCGCGCGGAAGGCTTCGGACCAGGCACCGCGCAAGCTCAAGGCTGCGACCGGCTGCCAGCCGAGACCGACTTCGAATATCGATTCGGTACCGAAATTCGAGAAATCCACCAGGCGCGCCCCGAGGTCAAGGTCCATGCTTCGCGCCAGGCGCGCCCCGGCGAGCAGGGGCACGCCGAACTCAACGTAGACCTCCCGACTGTCGAAATCGCCGCGCGTCAAGTCGCGGGCGTTGCCGGTGGTGTTGCCGGCGCGCGTCTGCGCATCGGGCCGGTCGACGCCGCGCTCCTCGCGCCACTCGAAGCCAGTGGCCGCGGCCACCGGTCCCGCAGGCGCCGTGAACAGGTCGCCGGTGATATTGAAATCGAATACAGTCTGTTCGTTGAAACCGAAATCGTCGAGCTGCGTGCCGACGAAATCCAGCATTTCGGGTGTAATGCTGCCGGGTCCGCCGAACAGGTTAAGGGGCACGCAGCCGGACACCGGCGATTCGGGCGTCCCGCACACCGCTTGCCCCGCAGAATTTCGGAACGACGGTCCGAGGGCTGTGCGCAGCCGGTCGTCGAGCAAATCGCCGGTCTTGCGCTGATCGGTCTCGTTGCGGCCGTGAATGACTGCGGCATCCCAGAACCAGGCGCCCGCCTGACCGTCCGCGCCAAGCACGAAACGCCAGGCATCGTTGTCTTGGCTGAACGTACGCGGGCCAGCTTCAACCAGCCGGCGACGCACGTCGGTCAGCGTTTCGTCGAAAGGATTGAACACATTGGCTGGGTCGACCACCACGCCTTGCTCGCGTGTCGTGAACAACGGCAGCGGCGCCAGCTGCTGGCTGGATCGTCGGCGATGCACGAAGGCTTCGGCGTGCATTCTCAGACCCTGCGAGAGCCAAAAATGGCCTCGGCCGAATGCGGTCAGCCGTTCCGAGGCCTGCAGCAGGTCCTCGAACGGGTTGAAATTGAAACGATCGGTATCGGGCCCGGCATCGATAAACGGGCGAAAGTCGTCCGGCGTCGTCCCGTCCCGCCCGTCGATGAGCGTAAACCGCCCCGCGGAGGTCCTGAACTGTCCCGACGGCGGCGCCGACGATCCGTCGAACACGATCCGGTTTTCCGGGCCGGCAAGAGACAGCCGCTGGCGCGAAAATCCGCGCTCGCCCTTGCTTACCGACGGCTGATCGGTGTAGTCGATGCCCGCGACGAAGCCGCCGCGCTCGAACGTGTGGCCGCCGAACGCGCTGAACGTGAACGTTTCGGCATCCGCCCGACTCGTCACCCGCGCCTGGCCGGAAATCTCGACACCGTCGAAAGCATCGCGCGTAATGATGTTGATGACGCCGGCCAGCGCATCGGCGCCGTATTCGACCGAAGCACCCGACTTGAAGACCTCGATACGCTCGACCATTGCCATCGGAATCATGCCGAGATCCACGATCCCGCTGGCACCGTTGCCACCGGGCACGAACCTGCGCCCGTTGACCAGGATCAATGTTCGCTCAGGTCCGAGACCGCGCAACTCGACCGTTTCGATGCCGCGCGAAAGACCCCCGCCTTCGCCGCGCCTGCTGGTCTGGGTACTCAGCGGAGACCCACTGGTAAAGGTCAGCTGCTGCAGGAAATCGCCCAATCTGTGCTCACCGCTGGCGGTCAGTTCGTCGCGGGATATCAGGGTCAGCGGCCAGGCCCGGGCGCCGAAGAATCCGCGCAGGCGCGACCCGGTCACGGCCACCGGCGCGAGTTCGCGGGCGGTCTCCGGATCGCTTTCCGGGACGTCTTGTGCCTGAGCAAGGCCCGGTGAAGGTACTGCGCAGAAAAGAAGGAGCGTACAGGCCAGCGCACCGGCCCGAAATATCGTCGCATTCATCATCAATGCCGGAAATGGCGTCGTCCGGTGAACACCATGGCGATCCCGTGCCGATTGGCGGCATCGATCACCTCGTCGTCGCGCCTCGATCCGCCGGGCTGGATGACCGCTCGGATACCAGCGGCAGCAGCGGTTTCAACGCCGTCGGCGAACGGGAAGAATGCATCCGAGGCCATGCAGGCGCCGGCCAGGTCCAGCTTCTGATCAGCAGCCTTGAGCACGGCAATACGCGACGCGTCCACCCGACTCATCTGACCGGCGCCGATCCCGAGCGTGGCGCCATCGCGAACCATCACGATCGCATTGGAGCGCACCATCGCCACGCAGGCCCAGGCGAATTCCAGATCCCCCCACTCACCTTCGTCCGGGGCTCGCTCGGTCACCACTTCGAAGCTTTCACGTCCGGGGCGCAGCGTATCCGGGACCTGGGCCAACCAGCCGCCGTCGATGCGGCGCAGATTGAATTCGGTACCGGATGATTGTTGCGGTCGAGGCGGCGCGAGCAGGCGCAGGTTTTTCCTGCCAGCCAGCGCCTGGCGCGCGCCGGGTTCGAAATCCGGCGCTATCACCACCTCGACAAACTGGCCGGCGAGAGCTTCGGCGGTTTCCGTATCCAGTGAACGGTTGAATGCCACGATGCCGCCGAACGCCGAAGTCGGGTCGCATGCCAGCGCCTTGCGATACGCCTGCAGAGGCGAATCGGCGCGGGCGGCGCCGCAGGGATTGGTGTGCTTGATGATGCAGCAGGCAGGGGCGTCGCCCAGCGAACTCACTCCGCTCCAGGCCGCATCGGCATCGAGCAGGTTGTTGTAGGAAAGCGGCTTGCCCTGCAGCGGTCTGGCGCCGGCAAGCCCGGAAGGTCCGGCGCCGCGCTCGGCGTAAAGGCCGGCCGGCTGATGAGGATTCTCGCCATAACGCAGGGTCTGCACTCGATCCAGCGCCAGGCCGAGTCTTGACGGAAGGTGATCATCAGCGCCATGGCCGGACAGCCACTGGGAGATTTGTCCATCGTAGTTGGCCGTGTGCCCGAACGCACGCGCGGCCAGCGCCAGTCGATCATCGTGATCCGGAGCGGCAGGCAGGCCTTCGATCACTTTCTGATAATCGTCGGGGTTGCAAATCACGGTCACACGATCATGATTCTTGGCCGCCGACCGCAGCATTGCCGGGCCGCCGATGTCGATATTCTCGATGGCTTGGTCGGGTGGACAATCCGGGCGGGCCACCGTTTCGACGAACGGGTACAGGTTGACCACGACCAGGTCGATGGGCGGCAGGTCATGCTCACGGGCCGTGTCATCGTCGATGCCCGCGCGCGCCAGAATTCCGGCGTGAATCCGGGGGTGAAGCGTCTTGACGCGCCCCCCCATGATTTCGGGAAAACCGGTGAAATCGGCAACCTCGACAACCGCAATCCCGCTGTCTCGCAGAAGCCGCGCCGACCCGCCGGTCGACAGGATTTCCACGCCGTGACCGTCGAGCGCTCGTGCCAGCTCGACCAGGCCGCGCTTGTCTGAAACGCTGAGCAGCGCTCGCCGGATTCCCACTGGACGGGCAGTCATAGGCCGTATCGACGAATTCGGTTGCGCAATGTCGAGCGGGTCATGCCGAGGATCGCTGCGGCCCTGGACTGATTGCCGCCGGTGTGCTTCAAAACAGTGACGATGAGAGGCACCTCCACCTCGCGCATGATGCGATCATGAAGATTGTCCGGCGGCGTGTTCCCCATGTCTTGCAGGTATTGCGCCACCGCACTCGAGACGACATCCTTCAGGCAGGTTCTGGGCGCTTCGGATTCCAGATCAGACATTGCATGAACCAAAGATTGACCGAGGCGCGCCGCAATTTCATGCGTCGCGCCATGTCGCGAAAAGAAATACTACACACGGGAATTTAGCACATCGGAGGCGCTTTGCCTGAATGGATTCCGGGCCTGCCTCGAGGAATCCCTGATTGCATACCCGCGGGGTGCGCGTCAGCCCGGGTCCGCTCAAGGAGCCTGTGAATAAAACCTCATGCTGAACCCCGACGGCCGTGACGACTCAACCGAGACCTCCAGCACTATCGGCAGTCGCAGACCGGGGGCAAATCCGTCGCCCTGGTTCGTCTCGGCGGCAAGATAGTCATTGGGCGACAGACGCTTTTGCGCAACCGTCTGCTGGCTGGCATCGAACAGCCTGAGTTCGATATTAGGCCATGCGACGCTTCGGTCGGAGCGGTTGACCAGCACCGCGCTGATCACAACGGCGTCGTTGAGCGAAGGGTGCGCGTGCATGTCGCGCGAAATGAGTTGTATGGCGTCCTGGACCGCAATCGGGTCGGCCTGCCCCAAGCCCAGCATTTCCGGATCGAGCCGCCAGCGTTGCGGGCCTGCCAGTTGCAGCGCCAGCAAAGCGACCAGCAGCACGGCCAGTGCCGGCCAGATCAAGCGCACCCAGGCAGGTGCGGGTTCGGGTTCGATATCCAGACGCAGGACCGGTCCGCGGTGATCGACCGCATCGTCATCGACATCGGCTGGTCGGGATGAATCGAGAATCTGTTCCTGTTCCACGTGCGGCTGCAGCATTGGCGGCATCCCGCTGGGCGAGATCGGCTGGATCGAACCATCGGGGAACGCGGGATAGAGGCACGCGAGACCATTCAAAGTGCGACCGCAGCTGCCGCAACGCACCATGCCGCCGGCCTGAGCGAGGGAAACGTAGTCCAGCGGAAGCACCGCCTGACAGTGCTCGCAGCGGGTGAAGGCCCGGGTTGCGGCGGAGTTGAGACTCTTTTTCTGCATCGAAGGAGGACTATCCGGATCCAGTCAATCGCCGATGGCGTTCGAGTTCCGCCTCCAGTTCCTCGTCCAGCGCAACCAGGCGCGCTTCGATCTCGTCCAGCCGTCGGGTCAGTTCCCGGATGCCGGCGCGGGCATCCGAAATGCGCGTGACCAGGTGGCCGGGCACTGCCTTGCCGCGTCGCTCGAGCTCTGCCGCCTGCTCCACCGTATCGGCAAATCGACCACGGCTCTGCTCAAGCAGGGATTCGACCGAGTCGCGCTCGGAAAGCACTGTTTCACGTCGACTCGAAATCGTTCGACGCACGTCGTCTTCGGTGGGATAGGCGGCCAGGAAAAGCCGATCCCGCTGGACCTGGATTCGCGCTTTTTCGGCCTGTTCGCGCTGACGCGCCTGTTCGGCCCGCAAGATTTCGAGTTCTTCGGCCGTCTTGACCCGTTCGGCAACACGCCCGTCGCTTGTCAGTCGGTCATGCGCCTTGCCGGCCTGCTCGGGCGGCAGAGCCTGGCTGTAATGCACGTCGCCGTTCTCGTCGACCCATTTGTAGACGTCCTGGGCAAAGGCAGAATTTGCCAGTAGGCAGAGAATGAAAATTGAAAGGCTCTTCATGAAATAACCGGTCACGCTCCGTAGCGCGTGCGATATTGAAGCATAGCAGACAGCGATTCGGCACTCGACCCGCCATCCTTCAGCGCCGATATCAGATCGTCCAGGTCCGCGACCGCGACGACCGAAATCCCGCTTTCAACTATTTCCGACCTTGCCGACCCCTGACCGGTTCCCCGCTCCTTGCGGTCGAGGCCAACCACCAGCGTACTGACCCTGGCGCCGGCGCTTTCGATCAACTGCCGGGCCGCGGTAAACGCTGTCCCGGCGGAGATGACGTCATCGACCACCAGCACCCTTCCGGCCACCGGCGCCCCGACCAGGCGGCCGCCCTCGCCGTGATCCTTGGCCTCCTTGCGGTCGTAGGCCACCGGCACGTTTATGCCGTGCCGCCTGTAGAGACTGACCGCGACGCTGGTCGCCAGCGGAATGCCCTTGTAGGCCGGCCCGAAGACCAGGTCGAATTCGAGGCCGGACTCGACCATTGCAGCAACAATCGCATCGGCGTAGCAATCGGCCACCGAGGCAATGAGTCGCCCGTCGCAGAAGGCGCCTGCGTTGAAGAAATAAGGGCTCACCCGACCCGATTTCAGCTCGAAGCGGCCAAGCTTGAGCGCTCCCGCCGAACGCGCCAGCTCGATGAATTCGCGTGTCCAGTTGTTCATGCGCGAAAGTCTACCGGGTTTTCACCCCGGGGACCTCCGGGCAAGTATGTGCAAACTTTTTCGGAGGTCCTCTCGCTAAACCGCTACCATTGGCGACGTCTTCAAAAACAGACCCGCCAATGCGCATCATCACGCTCAACGCCAACGGAATTCGCGCGGCCGCGCGCAAGGGTTTCTTCGACTGGCTCAAGCGCCAGCGCGCCGACGTGGTATGCATCCAGGAAACCAAGGCCCAGGAGCACCAGCTCGCCGATCCGCAGTTCAAGCCGCGCTACTTCGATACCTGCGTCTACCACGACGCCGAAAAGAAGGGCTACTCGGGCACCGCGATCTATGCCCGCAAGGCGCCGGACCGGGTCCAGTTCGGCATCGGCTGGGACAAGATGGACTGCGAGGGTCGCTGGCTGCAGGCCGATTTCGGCAATCTGTCGGTGATCTCGCTGTACCTGCCGTCGGGCACGTCCGGAGATATTCGCCAAGCCGTCAAGTACGAAATGATGGATCATCTCAAACCGCGCTTCGAGAAAATGGCGGCCGACGGGCGCGACTACGTGATCTGCGGCGACTGGAATATCGCGCACAAGGAAATCGACCTGAGGAACTGGCGGGCCAACCGGAAGAATTCCGGCTTCCTGCCCGAAGAGCGCGCGTGGCTGGACCAAGTGTTCGGGCCGGTCGGGATGCACGACGCATTTCGCAAGGTCGACCCGCGCCCCGATCAGTACACCTGGTGGTCGAATCGCGGACGGGCCTGGGAAAAGAACGTCGGATGGCGGCTGGACTACCAGGTGGTCAGCGGCAACCCGGCCGACAATGTGGAAAAAGCCCGCATCCATACCGCCAACCGCTTTTCCGACCACGCGCCGCTGATCATGGATTATGCCGGCTGAAACGGCGCCCGACAGTCGCCGCAGCTGGGGTGAAGCGCTTGCCGTCTACACCCGGCCGTCGGTGGTGCGAATGCTGTTCTTCGGTTTCTCGGCCGGGCTGCCGTTCCTGCTGGTGTTTTCGACGCTTACCGCGTGGCTGCGCGACTACGACATCTCGCGCACCGCAATCGGCTTTTTCGCCTGGATAGGCATCACTTATTCGATCAAGGTCGTCTGGTCGCCGGTGGTCGACCGGATACCGCTGCCGGGGCTGACCCGGCTGTTCGGCCAGCGCCGCGGCTGGAT
>Ga0102937_1000042_pt1 | contig 45616 bp, 40 predicted proteins | sample SalPonR2_B_D1_MG_FD_78213 | JGI IMG/M metagenome (GOLD analysis project Ga0102937, IMG submission 78213) | Salt pond soil microbial communities from South San Francisco under conditions of wetland restoration - Salt Pond MetaG R2_B_D1_MG | ecosystem: Environmental > Aquatic > Marine > Intertidal... | reverse complement strand
TGGCTGGAAAACCGGAGGTGCGCCGTGCCCCTGGGTCTGCCGCCAAAAATGCCGAAGCTGGCGTAGGCGAATTGGTCCAGGTCTGCGGTGGGTAATTGCTCCGAGGCCACGTCTTCCAGTTGGGGTTCACAAATTCGGTCCAGGGAGAACAGGCGGAGGGCCCCGGCATCATTGCAAAGGGCCAGCAGATACCAGTTGGATCGATAATGCAGTAGACGTTGCGGGTGAACCCGGCGGGGCCTGCTTCCGGCTCCGCTGCGGGAGTTATAGGTAAAGCTCAGCCGTTTGCCGGCCAGGGTTGCTTCCGCCACCGGGTCGAAAATCTGGTGCGGCGCCATGCGCGCCTGTATGGGTTGTATCTGGATGCGTTCGCTGATTTCCTCCGCGTCATGGCCAGACTCACCCAACAGACGTCTAATCCGATCCTTTAGCGGTGCAAGGCGGTTTCCAATCAGGCCCGGCTGAACATTTTCCAGCAACTGCTCACAGGCCAGCAGCGCATAGAGTTCGCTGGGGTTCATCCAGAACCCGGGTAATTCAAATTCTTGGGCATTGGGCGAATAGCGGTGCCCATTTGATTCCCTGCAATATTCCAGGGGTGCGCCTAGCGAGTCTCGCAGGAATTCAAAATCGCGGGTAATAGTGTTGCGGGTGGTTTCCAGTTCTTCCATGAAGGTCCGCATGGGGACCGAACGCCTGGCGGACTTCAATATTTCGTGAATTTTGTAAATACGGTCGATGCGGCTCACTCAATTTCCTTGTGACAGGTTCCCACCTGTCACAAGGCTAGCCAACCATCATGCTCTACGCCATTGATTTGCCGATAATCTGTTATTTCTGGTTCTCGTCCCATGGATGAACCGGCAAAACCGCATCACCCATGTCCGATTCGTAACTGCTGCGGAAGTAATCCATGGCTTTTTCCGCTTCGCCCAGCTCGTCAAAGCGGGCGATGTGGTAGATCGCTTCGCCTTCATTCACCAGCGGCAGGTTATTGACGCAGATCACGATGCCGGAACAGGGGGACAGAACCGAAGTCTCGGATTCACCGAAGGGGTCGGCCACCATCGCCAGCCTCTGGCCCTTGCGAACCTTTTGCCCGAGTCTGGCCACCGGGCGCATGATGCCATCAGTATCCGTTCTCACCCATTGCGAGTTGGCGGCCGTTTCCGAGCGTTTCCTCGGGGCTTTCGGGCCTTTTTTGGCGGGAATCATTGCCAGTTCACGCATAACCCGGACGACACCCCTGACGCCGCTGGAGATCACCACTTCGTCAAACCGCAGGGCTTCGCCGCCCTCGAAGGTGATTACCGGGATATCCTGGGAGTCGGCGTAAGCCCGCAGGCTGCCCTCGCGCAGGCTGGCGTTGATAATAATCGGTGCGCCGAACGCCTCCGCCATGCGAATGGTTTCGGGATGCTTCAGTTCAGCGCGGATCTGCGGCAGATTAAAGCGGTGAATCGCGCCGGTGTGAAGGTCAATAATATGAGACACATTTTCCATGATCTGGGTGCGCAGCAGGTAGGCGATACGCCCCCCCAGCGAGCCGGATTCAGTGCCGGGAAAGCAGCGGTTCAGATCGCGGCGGTCGGGCAGGTAGCGGGTGCGCTGCACAAAGCCGAAGATATTGACGATGGGCACCGCCACCAGGGTCCCCCGCAGATGGCGCAACGCCGTATTCTTCAGCACCCGGCGTACGATTTCAACGCCGTTGATTTCGTCGCCGTGGATCGCGCCGCATACCATCATCACCGGACCCGAACGCCTGCCATGCACCACCTCCACCGGAATATGAAGGGGCGTATGGGTGTACAGCTTGGCAACCGGCACTTCCACCGTCTGGCGGGTACCCGCCGCTATTTCATGACCGGCAATAACAAAAGGTGATCTTGCTGCCACAATCAGCCGCCTCCCTTGGTGCGGGTTTTCCAGGGTTTCTGGTTGTTCTCGGTCCAGTTGATAATCATGCCCGCGACGTTCTTGCCCGTGGCTCTTTCAATACCCTCAAGACCCGGGGAGGAATTTACCTCCATCACCAGCGGGCCGCGGCTCGAGCGCAGCAAATCCACCCCCGCCACGTTCAGGCCCATGGCCTTGGCAGCACGAATGGCGGTGCTGCGCTCCTGGGGGGTGATCCTGACCAGCGATGCGGTGCCGCCCCGGTGCAGATTGGAGCGGAATTCACCCTCCCCGCCCTGGCGCTTCATGGCAGCAATAACCTTGTCGCCGATCACGAAGCAGCGGATATCGGCACCGCCGGCTTCCTTGATGAATTCCTGCACCAGGATGTCGGCTTTGAGCCCCATAAAAGCCTCGATAACACTTTCTGCGGCCTTGCGGGTCTCCGCCAGTACCACCCCGATGCCCTGGGTACCCTGCAGCAGCTTGATTACCACTGGCGCACCGCCCACCATCTCCAGCAGTTCCGGTACGTTGTCGGGTTTGTTGGCGAAGCCGGTCACCGGCATACCCACGCCCTTGCGGGCGAGCAGTTGCAGCGAGCGCAACTTGTCCCGTGAACGGGTGATGGCCACGGATTCGTTCAACGGAAAAACACCCATCATTTCGAACTGCCGCAATACCGCTGTGCCGTAGAATGTGACGGATGCACCTATGCGCGGAATCACTACGTCGAAGTTCTCCAGCACTTCTTCATGGAAATGGATTCTGGGGTCTGCCGAGGTAATGTTCATCGAACAGTGAAGGCAATCAATGACTTTCACTTCATGCCCGCGATTGACACCCTCTTCCACCAGACGCCTGGTGGAGTACAGATGGCGGTTACGCGAGAGAATCGCAATCTTCATTCGTTTTTCCTTAGCGCCGGTTCGCCGGCAAGATAGGAGCATTCAGGGATTACCAACGCCCGGCCTGCCATTGCGGTGCGGCCAAGCAACATCCGGAATCGCATTGAGTCGCGATTGGTCAGTGTCATCTCGATGGGCCATTCCTCGCCGCCGATAATCACCCGGGTTTCAATCACCAGCCGCAATTCCTGATGACCACCGGAATCGGAAACATTGCGCTCGTCCAGTATCGCAGCATCGCATTCGGCCACCTGATGCAGATTGTTCTGTACCGGGTGAACCCAGAACCGCACCCGGCGCTGGTCACCCTCGGTATAGGTTTCGGTACGAAAGGTATGCAGACAGGAAGTCCTCGCGCCGGTGTCCACCTTGGCCTTGATCCGGCCGATATCAAACTCCGGCAAGGCGACCCACTCGCGCCAGCCCAGCGTCAGCTTACCATCAACGTGGTCTGCAGCCGGTTGCTCGGGGCTCTCATCCTTTGTGGTCGACATCCGGTTCTCCCGTTGTTGTTGGCGTTTCCGGGCGCAATAACTGAGCCCGGAACGGTTCGGAATAACTTCCCGCAGGGCTGCAGCGAAAAAAGCGCCAGGACCAGGTAAAACACCAGCCGCCGCATCATCACCGTGTGGTGCCGTGACGCGCGCTCCCGCATAAAACCGGTCACGCCCCGCGCTGCAAGCGACGACAGTACGATACCAAGGACGATCAGAAAACACACTCCGATCCATTTGCCCCGTGCGATGTTGGCGACAAAGGCGGTGAAACCGGCGGCCACTATAATCCAATCAGTCCATCGCAGCGAATTAAAGACATCAGCTTTTTAAAGCTAACTGCATGATTTCAATTGAGGACCCTCCATGACGAACCTTGTCTGGTTCCGCAACGATCTGCGCATCGCAGACAATGCCGCACTGACCGCGGCCTGCAGACGGCAGGAGCCGGTTCAGGCCTGCTTTATCGTCACCCCCGGGCAGTGGCAGCAACACCACTGGTCTCCGGCGCGAGTCAGACTGGTACTCGATCACGCCAACGCAGTTTCCGGCCGCCTGGCCGAACTGGGCATCCCCATGACTTTCCTGACCGCCCCCGATTTCAGCGCAGGCATCCGCAAGCTGACAGAGCTTTGCGAGGCGCGGAGTATCAGCCATCTGCACTTCAACGAGGAGTACGGGATTAACGAAAGGCGGCGGGACAAGTCAGTGAAAGCCGCGCTGGAAGAACAGGGCGTGATGGTGAATAAATACCGCGATCAGACGGTCGCACCGGTTGGCAGCATACTCACTCAGCAGGACGAGCCCTACTCGGTATTCACGCCTTTTTCACGCAGCTGGCGCCGCTGGATCGATGATAATCAGCCAGCCGTGTTTCCGGTACCGGAAGCCGCGGGCGAGCCGGTCCGGGCTGAATCATTCAACCCCTCCGGCATCTTCCCCGATGAGTTCCCGGAACCGCCGCCAGCACTTGTCAAAACCGGCGAAGATGCCGCCCACGCCCAGCTCGAGCGCTTTCTGGATAACCGCGCAGGCAACTATAAAGCACTGAGAGATTTTCCCGCCGTCGACGGCACCAGCATGATATCGCCCTACCTCGCCAACGGGGTGCTCTCCGGCCGCCAGTGTCTGCTGGCAGCTCGCGAGCGTGCGGGCGGCGATCAGGAGGGCCTGACCACCTGGACCAGTGAAATCGCCTGGCGGGATTTCTACATCAACATTCTGTACCACTACCCCAGAATCAGCATGCGCCGGGCCTTCAAGCCCGAGACCGAATCGCTGACCTGGAACCCACCGGGTGACAACTTCGAAGCCTGGAAAAACGGCCGGACGGGTATACCCATCGTCGATGCCGCCATGCGCCAGCTCAACCAGACCGGCTGGATGCATAACCGGCTGCGGATGATTACCGCGATGTTCCTGACCAAGAACCTGTTTATCGACTGGCGCCTGGGGGAGGACTATTTCATGTCGAAACTGGCGGACGGCTTTCTCGCTTCAAACAATGGCGGCTGGCAGTGGAGTGCGTCCACCGGCACCGATGCAGCACCCTATTTCCGGGTATTCAACCCGGCCACCCAGAGCGAACGGTTTGACCCGGATGGTGATTTTATTCGCCGGTACCTGCCGGAAATCGCAAAGCTGGATAACAGGCGGATTCACCAGCCCTGGGCCGGTGGTGTTATCCCCGGTGGCTATCCCCGGCCGATCGTGGATCTGAAAGCAAGCCGGAAAGAGGCCATCGCCAGGTTTCAGGCCTTGAAGAATTAACAGCGTCGGAGCGCCCTCTGTCAGACTTCAGGACAGCCGTGGCCTGCCACCAGCCCGCTCGCCGCCTGCATTATGTGCTCACTCAGCAAGCGCAGATTTTCCTGCTGCGCCAATACCAGCGTGTTCACCGTCTCGCCATCAGCGGCTGCAGCGGCGGTTCGCAATCGGGCACTGCAGGTAAGCGGGCGCTTACCCTCATCATCCATGGCGGTCACCCGATACCGGGCCTCCAGCCAGGCCTGCTCACCGGCTACGGAATCAAAACGTGTTATCTGCAGCCGCAGGCCCACCTGCGGCGCATCGGTTGCGCCAGGCCCGAAGCCGGCAACCAGCGCACTGCGAATCTCCTCACCCAGGCTCGCACTCCACCAGTCGGAGGACAGCACCAGCAGTTCACTGTCAGCTTTTCTGATGACCAGCTCACTGCGATCAACCTGGGCCGGGACGCTGACACTGGTCACGCTGATGTCGGCCTGGCCGTAGCCCTGGATTTGCTGGGCTGGCGGCTGCATCAAAGTGTGAAACCGGACCTGGGGACTGGTGCAGGCCGCGAGGGCCAGCAGGCCCGCTACAATCAGCAGGTTTTTCAATGCCATCATGGCGTTAAAAATCGACTGTTTCATGGTCTGAGATCACTCCTGTCCTGTTGGTCCCGGCCCCGCAGCAGCGCTTCCGGGTGCCGCCGCAGATAATCCGAAAGCTGCCGCACGGATCGGGACATTCGCTCGACCTCGTTCAGGACCCGGTCGAGCTGTTCTCTTTCCGGCGAGTCAGCGGCAAACGCTTCCGCGGCTGACCCCAGCGCTGTGGAGAGAGATGCCAGAACGGTTTCCATTCTGGCGGCAAGCCTGTCAACGCCTCCCAGAGTGGTAAGAGTGGCTGGCAGCACCTCATCGTTGATCTGTTCAAGGGTCTGGTTCAGCTCCGCCAGGCCGCTGTCCAGATTGGCAGCAATGCTTTCAAAAGGCACCTTGTTCAGGCGGTCCACCAGGTTGATGAGCTGCGACTGGGCACGGTCGAGACCCGAAGGCCGGGTCGGCACACTGATGCCGCGGTTGCTGGAATCCATGGTCGCCGGTTCAGCATCGGGATAAACCTCCAGCGCGATATACAGCTTCCCCGACAGCAGATTACTGGTGCGGGCCTCGGCGCGAAGGCCCTCGCCGACAAGGCCCGCAAACAGTTCCCTGGCCGCACCACCGCCCTCATCCTGCCCGGAAGACTGTAAAAACTTCTGGTAAACATTGCCCATCAGCCGGGGATAGACAGTCGCCTCCACAATAACCGGAAAATTGCCTCCTTCGGAATCATAATCCAGGGTTATTCTGCTTACCGTCCCGATGGTCTTGCCTATGAAGCCGACTGATGCGCCTTCCTCAAGGCCCCGCAGTGACTGGGTGAAGCGCATGCGGATCTTCCGGGAAGGTCCCTTTTGCGGAGCCATCGCCTGCTCCCTGTTGCTGAACAGCTGAAACCGGGCATCAGCACCGGCGGGGGGCCTCTGCTGTCGGTCCTCGGGCGGGCTGCCAAAGGCCAGGCCCCCGGTTACCAGCGCCACCAGCGATTGCATGTCAACGTTCACTCCCCCGGTCCCAAGGTCAAGGTCAATACCGCTGGCATTCCAGAACCGTGTCGTATCTGTGACCTGACGGTCATGGGGAGCGGAAACAAACACCTCGATATTGACGCTCTCACCCGAATCCGCGAGCCCATAGGACACCACCTGTCCCACCGGCACCCTGCGATAGTAGACCGGCGAGCCCACGCTCAGGGAGCCCAGGTCACCGGCCTCGACCTGAAAGCGGCTGCCCGCCTGGTCATAGATAATCTGGGGTGGTGAATCCAGTGCCTCGAAGCTCTTGCTGGTACTGGAAGATGTTCCCGGGTCTGCCGCAATGTATCCTCCGGACAGGAGTGTCTCAAGGCCCGACACACCCGAGGCGTCTATCTGCGGCCGCACTACCCAGAACCGGGTATCCTCCCGCGTGAAAGCCTCTCCACTGCGGTTAAGCTCGACCGTGCCAATCACGCCGGAATGATCCTCGCTCAGCTTCAATTCGGTAAGCCTGCCGACAACCACATCACGATATTGCACAGGCGTCTTGCCAGCAGAGAGTCCGCCAGCGGTGGCAAAACGGATTTCGATGGTAGGCCCGATATCCTGCCAGGCACGGAAAAGCATGGACAGCCCGACCAGTGCCGCAACCAGCGGCACCAGCCACACCAGTGACACATGCCAGCGCCGCCGCTGAATTTCAGGCGGGGCTGGTTTGTTTGCCTGTGCGTCATTCATTCGCTTTTCCTGTATCCCATATCAGTCGGGGGTCAAAACTCAGGGTGGCCATCATGGTCAGCACCACAACCAGGCCAAAGTAAAGAATGCCGGGCCGCGGTTCAATGCCGCCCAGTGGCCCGAACTGGACCAGGGCGGTGAGCAGTCCGGCCACAAAGACGTCCAGCATCGACCAGTAGCCGATCAGTTCAAGCAGCCGGTAGAGCTGGGTACGCTCCTTGCGGGAGCGGGTGCTGCGCCATTGCACGGTTACCAGAAGATAGCCCAGGGCCAGGAATTTGGTCACCGGAACGCCGACACTGGCAATGAATATGATCAGTGCAATATCCCAGGCGCCCTGCTGCCAGAGCTCCACCACGCTGCCCAGTATTGTAGTGGTCGAGTCCCGGTGCAGGGCGCTGGTACGCATGATCGGCAAGGTATTGGCCGGAACATAGAGCACCAGCGCTGCCAGGGTGAGAGCCCAGGCACGGGTGATGGCGCCGGGTTTGCGGTAATGCAGTGGTGCCATGCAGCGCGCACAGTGGCTGGGACCGTTATCCATGGGAGAAGCATATTTGCAGCGGTGGCAAAGTCGCAGGTTGAGCTGTTCGGCGAATGGCGGTGTCATGATAACTGGTCCCACAGCATGCGGATATCCCGTCCGGCCACACCCACCATCAGCAGGCTTAGCGCCGCCAGGGCAAACAGGCCCGCGGCCGGCGCGGTATCGATGCGGCCAGTCAGTTTCACCACCGCCACCAGAGCACCAAGCAGGAACACCTCCAGCATGCTCCAGGGTCTGAGCACCTCAAGCAGCCGCATACAGGGCTGAAAACCGGGCGCATGGCGCTGCTTCCGGGCAAAGGCCAGCAGCCAGATCAGCAGTCCGATCTGGGCGGCGGGCACCAGAATTACCCCGAAAGCGGCGGTGACGCCGATCAGGCCTATCGAACCATCGAACAGTGCCAGAACAGCTTCCAGCAAAGTGGCGGAACCACTCTGATCGCGGGTGTAAATGCGAAGAATGGGATAAAAGCACACGAACGCCAGCAGTATGCCCGCAGTGGCGCTGAGCGCCAGCAGCTGGTCCACGCCAAGCCAGGGATGACGATCCAGCAGGGCCCCGCAACGCTGGCAGTGGGCGCGCTGGTGCCGGTCCAGCGCCTGGCGCTCGTATACCGAATCGCAGTATTCACAGATAACTAGCTGGGTCGATTCACTCATCCGGTCCTGGCCTGTATTAAAGCCTGAGTCTGGTCATACTCCGGGAGGGTTCAGCCAGTGGCCTGGCGCTGGCAGCAAACGGGGCAGCCGGGGTCGCGGGCAAGCTTCATTTCCCGCCACTCCATCTGCCAGGCGTCAAGCAGCAGCAGGCGGCCAACCAGCGGCTTGCCAACGCCGGTGATAACCTTGATGGCTTCCATTGCCTGGCAGGCACCAATCATCCCGACCAGTGGGCCAATGACCCCCGCTTGCGAACAGCTAAGCTCCTCGTTGCCCTGCTCAGAATACAGGCAGTGATAGCAAGGACTTGCGGCATCCCGCGGGTCATAGACTGAAAGCTGGCCCTCACCACGGATTGCGGCACCCGCCACCAGTGGCACACTTGCGGCCACACTTGCCCGGTTCAGGGCAAACCGGGTGGCGAAGTTATCGCTACAGTCAATGACCAGGCTGGCCGCCGCGACCTGCTGTTCAAGTTGCTGATCCGCCAACCGGGATGCAATGGCCACGACGGAAATGTCCGGGTTGAGGTTACGCACCCGGGCTGCCAGAGCCTCTGCCTTGCCTGAATCGAGGCTGTGCTGGTCGAAGGCAATCTGGCGCTGAAGGTTGGCCAGTTCAATCCGGTCGTCATCCACGATGGTCAGATGCCCTGCCCCGGCCGCCCCCAGATAGAGCGCCACGGGACAGCCCAGGCCACCAGCACCAACGATAAGCACACGGGCGGATTTCAGCCGGACCTGGCCGTTGATGTCAAAATTCGGCAGCAGAATCTGGCGGCTGTAACGCAGCAGTTCTTCGTCGTCAAGCATTCAGATTGCCCCTCGGGTTATTAATCCGTACGTTAGCAAGCGAACAGGTCTTTGCAAAACACGCTGTTAATACTTTTCTGTACGCTTACTTTTTTGCTTATCAGTAAAGGTTCAAAACCGCCGGCATCCAAGCGTAAAACGGTCCCGTCGGCCGTAATCCTGTCGGGTTTCAACATTATCCAACCCGGCTTCCCGGTACAGAGTTCTTACCGCCCGGCCCTGCTCGTAACCATGCTCGATCAGCAGCCAGCCACCCTTTTTCAGCCGGGCCGGAGCAGCGCTGACGATGCGCCGGATATCGTCCAGTCCATCGGCCCCCGAGACCAGAGCGGATGCCGGTTCAAAACGGACATCACCAAGCGTCAGATGCTGGTCCTGTGCCGCCACGTAGGGTGGGTTGGAAACAATCAGATCGTAGTTTTCCGACGGCAATTCAGCAAACCAGTTGCTCAATACAACGGTCACCGGCAGCCCGAGGGTCATGGCATTCCGCGCCGCCAGCTCGACCGCCTGCTGCCGGGAATCGCAGGCCCGCACTACCCAGCCCGGACGTTCACTGGCCAGCGCCAGGGCAATGGCACCCGTGCCGGTGCCCAGGTCCAGGACGCTTGCCTCCCCGGCAATTGGCAGTTCCAGCGCGGCTTCCACCAGGCATTCGGTATCGGGCCTGGGAATCAGGGTAGAGGTATCGACGGCAAGCGGCAGTGACCAGAATTCCTGCTGACCCAGCAAATGCGCCACCGGCTCACCGGCTGCCCGGCGTTGGACAAGACTCCGGAACTCGGTGGCGGCAGGGGCCGAAGGCTGGCGTTCCGGCCAGGCCCGGAAGCTGGTTCGCGTCCAGCCGGTAACAGAACTCAGAAGCAGCTCTGCATCCAGTCTTGGGGTATCGCCGCCAATGGCAAGTGCGGCAGATGCCAGGAGCCTTTCGCTGGTTTCCGGGGTATCAGTCATCGGCCAGCGCGGCCAGGAGATCGGCCTGATGCTCCTGTTTCAGCGGCGCTATGACAGCATCCAGATCCCCGGAAATCACCTCTTCCAGCTTATAGAGCGTGAGGTTGATCCGATGGTCGGTCACCCGCCCCTGGGGAAAGTTATAGGTCCGGATACGTTCTGACCGGTCACCGCTGCCCACCAGACTTTTGCGGGTGTCGGCGATGGATTTCTGCTGGCGTTCGGTCTGGTCATTCTGCAGCCGCGAGGCCAGAAAACTCATCGCCTTGGCGCGATTTTTATGCTGTGAGCGCTCTTCCTGACACTCAATCACTATGCCGGTCGGCAGGTGCGTAATGCGGATCGCGGAGTCGGTTTTGTTCACATGCTGACCACCGGCTCCGGAGGCCCGGAAGGTATCAACCCGCAGATCGGATTTATTGATCTCGACCGCTTCGGTCTCGTCCGCTTCCGGCATGACGGCAACGGTGCAGGCAGAGGTGTGAATCCGTCCCTGGGATTCGGTTTCCGGCACCCGCTGCACCCGGTGGGCGCCGGATTCGAATTTCAGCGTGCCGTACACCGCACTGCCCGCAACCCGGGCAATCAGTTCTTTATAGCCACCGTGTTCGCCTTCACTCTGGCTGAGCACTTCTACCTGCCAGTGTTGCTTTTCGGCGTAACGCAGGTACATCCGGAAGAGGTCGCCGGCGAAAATGGCAGCCTCGTCGCCCCCGGTTCCGGCGCGGATTTCCAGAAACACATTCTTGCCATCATCCGGGTCCTTGGGCAGCATCAGGTGCTGCAGTTCGGTGTCCAGCTCCTCGCTTTTCTGTTCCGCAGCTTCAAGCTCTTCTTCGGCCATGGCGCGCATATCGGCGTCGCCGTCGCGAGCCAGTTCGCTGGCTTCTTCCACATCCGCCCGGGCCTGCTGCCAGGCCTTGAAACAATGGACAACAGGTTCAATTTCTGCGAATTCCTTGGAAAGATCCCGGAATCTGTCCTGGTTGGCGATGGTTTCCTGGTCACTCAGCAACGCGCTGACTTCCTCGTAGCGCTCGTTGAGCTGCTCGAGACGGGCCTGAATGGATGGTTTCATAGCTTTTCCGGGATGTTCAGATCGTCGGCTTCGATCGAATCCAGTTGATGCAGTTCCCGCAACCACTCAGTCACTTCCATTCTGCCTTCGGTGGTTGCCTTGCGAACCTGGATCGAAGGCTCATGCAGAAGCTTGTTGGTAAGACCCCGCGCCATACCGCGCAGGACTGTTTCCGGATCCGCGCCGTTGCGCAATGCCCGCAGGGCCTTTTCGGTCTCGACATCCCGCAGGGTTTCAGCCCGCTGCCGGAACTGCTTCAGAGTCGATACCGCATCCAGCGCACGCAACTGGCTGAGAAACCTGTTGACGCCATCGGCGACCAGATTTTCCGCTTCGCGGGCGGCGCCTTCTCGTGAGCGCACATTCTCTTCGATGACCTGGTGGAGATCGTCCACCGTGTAGAGGAAGACATCCTCAAGCGAGCCTACCTCCGGCTCTATATCCCGGGGAACCGCGATGTCCACCATAAAATACGGCCGGTGCTTGCGCTTTTTCAGTGTGCGTTCAACCGCGCCTTTGCCCAGAATTGGCAAGGGGCTGGCGGTGGAGGAAATGATAATATCGACATCCGCCAGGTAATCCGGAATTTCGGAAAGCAGGATACCCTTGCCTCCCCGGGCATCAGCAAGCGCCTGCGCCCGCTCAAAGGTGCGGTTGGCGACCAGAAAATCTTTCACGCCGGCATCGGCCAGATGGCGGGACACCAGTTCAATGGTTTTGCCCGCGCCGATCAGCAGGGCTTTGTGCCGGGACATATCCGAAAAGATATGGTGCGCCATGCTTACCGCTGCATAGGCCACTGAAACGGGGTTTTCGCCTATGGCGGTTTCAGTCCGCACTCGCTTGGCAACGGAAAAGGTCTGTTCGAAAAGACGGGACAGAAAGCCGCCGCTGGCTTCGTGCTGCCGGGCCAGCGCATAGGCATCTTTCAACTGGCCGAGAATCTGGGGTTCGCCAAGAACCATCGAATCCAGCCCGGCTGCCACTCTCATGACATGCCGCACGGCCTCTGCATCGCGGTAAACATAAAGTGCTTCTTCCAGATCCCCCGCAGGCAGATCATGAAAACCGGCCAGCCAGCGCAGCACCGAGGGTGCGCAGTCGTCATCGCCGGCAAGATAGAGCTCCGTGCGGTTACAGGTCGACAGGATGGCAGCCTCGGAAGCGCCGGAAAACGCCTTCAGTTCGACAAACGCCTCACCCATGCGGTCGGGCGCAAACGCAATGCGCTCACGCAGCTCTACCGGCGCGGTGCGATGATTGATTCCCAGGGTGACCAATGCCATATCAGGTGCAAGCTGCCTTCTGCCAAGAAACGTCTGACGTTATTTTAACCGCCGGGAGCCTCTGCCGCCACCCGCAAGCCCGAAACTACGGACATATTGGGCAACCCCCGAAGCTTATGCCATCATACAGGCTTATCGTCTACCGGCTCACCTTACCATGGGATCTTGCATGCAAAAGCCCGCTTTAACGCTTATTACCTGCCTGCTTGGCCTGTTAATGGCCGGTTGTGCCGCCTTCGACAGCCCCCCCGGCGCTGAAAGCAGTCCGGTCAGCGGGCAGACTGGCACACAGAGCAATGACACGCCGCAGGATCAGGCCAAACCAGCGCAGCCCTCCGAACAACAATTGGAGTACGCCGACTTCGAGCCTGACGTTCTGTATCTGCTGTTGTCCGGTGAGATTGCGGCCCAACGGGGACGTTACGATGTGGTACTGGCGAGCTACCTCAAGGCCGCCGAGCAGTCCAGGGATGCTGGCGTTATCAAGCGCAGCCTTCGCATTGCCCAGTCCCTGAATGCCGACCAGGCCCAGCGCCAGTTGGCTGACCTATGGCTGGAAATCGAGCCGGGAAATCTGCAGGCACACGGGATCCTGGCACTGCAGGCGGTCAAGCAGAACCAGCTTGAAACTGCACTGGGCCATATGGAAACCATCATGGATCTGGGCGGCGATGCGGATTTTGACAGTCTGGCCGCAATGGCCGGCAATTTACCCGCTGACAAACAGCAGGAACTGCTGGCGCTGTATCTTGAACTGGAGCAACGCCACCCGGATGACCTTGAGCTGCAGTACAGTATTGCCCTGCTACTGAAAGTCACCGGCGACCCGCAGCAGGGCCTGGCACAACTTGAACCACTGCTCGATCAGAATCCGAATTTTCAGCCTGCCCTGGTACTGAAAGGCGACCTGCTCTATCAGAGCGGGCAAAAAAGAGAAGCTCTGGATTACCTGCAGCGTAATACCCGCCGGTTTCCGGATAATCGCCGGATGGGCACACTGTATGGCCGGATGCTGATCGGCGAAGGTGAACTGAGATCTGCGCAGGACGAATTCAAACGGCTGGTCACCCGTTTTCCGGATGCACCCGGCCTGCAGTTGTCCCACGCACTGGTTGCCCTGGAAAATGGTGAAACCGGGGTCGCCCGGGAGGAACTGACACGCCTGATCGAACAGAACCACCACACCAATGAAGCGCACTATTATCTGGGCCGGATAGCGGACCAGAACGAACGCCGCGAGCAGGCCATTGACCACTATCAGAAGGTAGCGTCCGGCAATTACTACTTCCCCGCCATTGCCCGCGCCAGTGAACTGCGGGCGGAACAGGGTGAACTGGAAGAGGCGCTGGCCAACATTCAGGCCCTGCGCCAGGCCAACCCCCAACAGGCAGAAAACTTCTGGCAGCTTGAAGTGAACCTGCTCATCGACCATGGCACCGGGTCCGAGGCACTGGCGGCGGCCAATGCAGCGCTGCAAGAGTTCCCGGATAACATCCAGCTCCGTTACGCCCGGGCCATGCAACTGGATGCTGTCGGCCGTGCCGGTGATGCTGAAGCCGACCTCAGAACCATCCTTGCGGCCGAACCGGAAAATGCCGTGGCTTTGAATGCCCTCGGATACATCATCACCGTGCATTCCGACCGCTATGACGAGGCGCAGACACTGATTGAAAAAGCGCTGGCACAGGACCCGGAGAATCCGGCCATTCTGGACAGCATGGGCTGGGTATTATTCAAGCAGGGCAATTCCGAGCAGGCCCTCGATTATCTCACCCGCGCCTGGGAAGTATTTCCCGATCCGGAAGTGGCCGCTCATCTTGGCGAGGTGTTATGGCAGACCGGCAACCAGAGCCAGGCCCGGATCATCTGGGAACAGGGGCTCGAACAGGATCCCGATCACCCGGTTCTGCGTGAAACCATTGATCGCCTGACGGAGGAAGCACCGCAGTGATTTTACGCGCCAGCGTGTTGGCAGTACTGGTTGTGATCAGCGGCTGCGCGTCCATTGAGCTTGAACCCCTGCCGGAGGGCCTGACTGACCGCCAACCCGACAGCTGGACGGAACGCCAGAATCGCCTTGATCAGTTCACCCGGTGGCAGCTTTCCGGAAAACTGGCGGTTCGACAACCCTCCGATAGCGGCACTGCAATCATTAACCACTGGACGCAGAACGGAAATCACTACGACATCAGGCTTTCTTCATCGTTTCTTGGCATGGGTAGCACCCGCCTTCGGGGAACAGCCGATTTTATTGAACTGACCATGCCCAATGGTGACCGTTATCAATCCGGTGATCCGGAGGCCCTGGTTGAAGCCGCAACCGGCTGGCAACTGCCCCTCGGCAATCTGACCCGCTGGATCAAAGGCCAGCCCGGCACTGAGGGCAGTTACCGATTGCTGTTCGACGATCAGGGCCAATTGGCGCTGATCCTGCAGCAGGGCTGGGAAATCCGCTATGATCGCTGGCGGCGGTTTGTCGAGAACCACCCCCTGCTGCCGGCCCGCCTGACCGCTGTAAAAGACCAGAAGCGCGTCCGTCTGGTGGTGTCAGACTGGGAGACTCAGGGGGACGGATCACCGTGATGAGCCTGACCCTGCCATCGCCGGCCAAGCTCAATCTGTTCCTTCACATCCTCGGGCGGCGGGAAGACGGCTATCACGAGCTTCAGACTCTGTTCCAGTTTCTGGACTTTGGTGACGAACTTACCTTTGAGCCGGAATCCGCTGGGCAGATAACCCTGACCGAACCGCTGCCCGGCGTCGCCGACCGGGACAACCTTGTCTACCGGGCCGCACGGCTGCTGACAGAGGCAGCCACAAGACCTGTGCCCGGTGTGCGCATCAGCATCAACAAGCGACTCCCCATGGGCGGGGGCCTGGGTGGAGGCAGTTCCAACGCGGCCACAACGCTGCTTGCCCTCAATCATCTATGGTCACTTGGGATGGATCTGCAGCAACTGGCGGATCTCGGTCTGGGCCTGGGTGCAGACGTGCCAGTATTCGTTCGGGGACACGCGGCCTGGGGCGAAGGCGTCGGCGACAAACTGACGCCGGCCAACCCTCCGGAGGACTGGTATGTCATTCTCAAACCCGATTGCGACATCAGCACCCGAGAGATTTTTTCCAAGCAAGGGTTGACAAGAAACACCCCCAGAATCAAAATAGCGCCCGCTTTTGAGGGAGACGCCCCGAGGTACCGAAACGACTGTGAGGATGTAGTTCGCAGACTTTATCCAGAGGTTCGTCAAGGCCTGGAATGGCTGTCACAATTCGGACCTGCAAGGTTAACCGGAACCGGTGCTTGCATATTTGGACGTTTCCCAACAGAATCCGAGGCCCGGAACATCTGGGCAAGTAAACCCTCCGGCATTAACGGGTTCGTCGCTAAAGGGGTGAATATCTCACCACTTCACAGCAAGCTGACAGAGCTGAACTGATGCCAAAAAAGCACGTTACTGGGGTGTCGCCAAGTGGTAAGGCAACGGGTTTTGATCCCGTCATGCGCAGGTTCGAATCCTGCCACCCCAGCCATCTTTCTCCCGCTTCTTCTGAATCAACCGCCGATACCAAGAAGGATGCCGTCGTGTCCAAACTGATGATTTTCACCGGCAATGCCAATCCAGAGCTTGCCCGAGCCATCGCCCAGAAACTTCACATCCCCATGGGCCAGGCCACCGTTGGAACCTTCAGCGACGGCGAAACCACCGTCGAAATCAACGAGAACGTCCGCGGTCATGATGTATTCATCATCCAGCCAACCTGCCACCCGACCAACGATAACCTGATGGAGCTGATCGTCATGTCAGATGCTCTGCGGCGGGCGTCGGCAACCCGGGTGACGGCGGTGATTCCATACTATGGCTATGCCCGTCAGGATCGCCGGGTCCGTTCGACGCGGGTTGCCATAAGCGCCAAAGTGGTTGCTGACATGATTTCCAGCATCGGCGTTGACCGGGTGCTGACCGTTGACCTGCACGCCGATCAGATCCAGGGCTTTTTCGATATTCCGGTGGATAACATCTACGCTACCCCGGTGATGTTGCAGGACATCGAGAAGCAACGGTTCGAAAATTTCGTGGTGGTTTCACCCGACGTCGGCGGTGTGGTTCGTGCCCGCGCCGTTGCCAAGAAGCTGGACGACGCCGACCTGGCCATCATCGACAAACGGCGACCCAAGGCCAACGTATCCCAGGTCATGCACATCATCGGGGATGTCAAAGACAAGACCTGCATTCTGGTGGACGACATTATTGACACCGCCGGTACTCTTTGCAAAGCCGCCAACGCGCTGAAAGAGCAAGGTGCAGAAAAAGTAATTGCGTACATCACTCATCCCGTGCTCTCCGGACCGGCCGTTGACAATATCAATGCCTCGCAACTTGACGAGTTGATCGTGTGCGACACCATTCCGTTACGTGACAAAGCCAGGAACTGTGATAGAATCCGCGTCCTCGAAATGGCAGGACTGCTGGCCGAATCGATCCGTCGGGTCAGTAACGAAGAGTCGATCAGCGCCATGTTCGATAATGTCTGACGGGTGAAGCCGATTCGCGTCGGTCAGGCATAACAGGCAGTACCGGGTCGGGAGCCTAAACGGCTCCCGAGTCTTTTAGTCAGCCGGAAAACCCGGCTTTTCAGAAACATCATCTGATTTCCAGCCTGGTCGCGGGCCCTTCAGGTGACGATTGAGGTTAATACCATGTCTCAGGAATATGTAATTGAAGCATTTCCTCGTGGCGATCAGGGGAGAGGTGCGAGCCGCCGCCTGCGTCGTGAGGAAAAAAAGATTCCGGCCATTATCTATGGCGGAAACAAGGATGCCACCAGCATCTCGATCTGGCACAACGAGCTGAAGAAAGCGCTGGAAAACGAAGCCTTCTTTGCGCACATTCTGACCATTGAGCTGGAAGGCAAGAAAGAAAGCGTGATTCTGAAAGATCTTCAGCGCCACCCCTACAAGGCTCTGCTGACTCACGCCGACTTCCTGCGCGTCGACAAGGATCACGAGATCCACGTCAACGTACCGCTGCACTTTATCAACGAAGAAACCGCACCGGCTATCAAGCTCCACGGCGGCGTTGCACACCACCAGATCAACGAAGTGGAAATCATCTGTCTGCCCCAGGATCTGCCAGAGTATATCGAGATCGACATGAGCGGCGTCGAAATGGATGAGGTGGTTCATCTGAGCGATATTAAATTGGCGCCAGGCGTCCGTATCGCCACACTCGCCCAGGGTGAAGATTACGATCTGCCGGTAGTGGCGGTCCATAAGCCCCGCGCCGCGAAAGTCGAAGGCACCGAGGAAGGTGAAGAAGACTCGGGTGAAGAAGACGAAGACAAGGAGTAATTACTCCCGGACTGACGAGGACAGTGGCAAATGGCACAGGATATCGTCATGGTGGTCGGGCTGGGAAATCCCGGTCCGGACTATGAAAATACCCGCCATAACGCCGGCGCCCTGTTCGTCGAAGCTCTGGCCCGTGAAGCGGGCCAGACGCTCCGCCCCGAAAAGAAATTCCACGGACTCTATGCCCGTATTCGGTGGCAGGGCCTGGACCTGCATTTACTGAACCCGACCACATTTATGAATCGCAGCGGGCTGCCGATCAAGGCCCTGGCTGATTTTTTCGGAATTGCCCCCCAACAGATTGTGGTTGCCCACGACGACCTTGATCTGCCCCCCGGCACGGCCAAACTCAAGAAGGGCGGCGGCCATGGCGGACACAACGGCCTGCGGGACACCATCGCGCATCTGGCCACCAATGAATTCCAGCGCCTGCGCATCGGCATTGGCCACCCGGGCGACAGTCGCAGGGTCACCGGTTATGTTCTTGGCCGCCTTGGCAAGCAGGAAACCGAAGAACTGAACGCGGTGATTGATGAAATCATACGGGTACTGCCGGATGCAGCTAGCGGCAAACTCGCCGCCGCCATGAATCGCCTGCACAGTTTCAAACCGGTATAATCCGGCCAAATTTTCCATACCCAGCAGAGGCATTCCATGGGATTTAACTGCGGCATCGTAGGCCTGCCCAACGTCGGCAAGTCCACCCTGTTTAACGCGCTGACCAAATCCGGCATTGGCGCCGAAAACTTTCCCTTCTGCACCATCGAACCGAATGCGGGCGTTGTTGCCATGCCGGACCCCCGGCTGAACAGGCTGGCGGAGATTGTGAAACCGGAAAAGGTCGTGGCAACCACCATGGAATTCGTGGATATTGCGGGGCTGGTCGAAGGTGCGTCAAAGGGCGAGGGGCTGGGCAACCAGTTCCTCGCCAACATTCGCCAGACCGACGCCATTGCCCACGTGGTGCGCTGCTTTGAGGACGGCAATGTCATTCACGTTGCCAACAGGATCGATCCGGCTTCCGACATTGAGGTGATCAACACCGAACTGGCCCTGGCCGACCTGGAAACCGTCGAAAAGGCGATCAAGCGGGTCCAGCGCGTGGCCAAGGGCGGGGACAAGGAAGCCAGGGCCCAACTGGAGATGTTTGAGCAGCTGATGCCGGTGCTTAACGAGGGCAAACCGGTACGCAGCATGAATCTCGACCGCGACCAGATGGCGCTGATACGTGAACTCTGCCTGCTGACCGTCAAACCGACCATGTACATCGCCAACGTCAGCGAAGACGGCTTTGACAACAATCCACACCTGGACACCGTGCGGAAAATTGCCGACTCTGAAAATGCGGTCGTTGTACCCATCTGCAACAAGATCGAAGCTGAAATCGCTGAACTGGAAGACGATGAGAAGTCCATGTTCCTGGAGGAAATGGGCATGGACGAGCCCGGCCTCGACCGCGTCATTCGCGGCGGCTACAGCCTGCTGAACCTGCAGACCTATTTCACCGCCGGCGTCAAGGAAGTCCGCGCCTGGACCGTCAAGGTCGGCGCAACCGCGCCCCAGGCGGCTGGTGTGATCCACACTGACTTCGAACGCGGCTTTATCCGGGCGGAAGTCGTCAGTTACGACGACTTTGTCAGGTACAACGGCGAAGCCGGAGCCAAGGATGCCGGCAAGTGGCGGCTGGAAGGCAAGGACTACATCGTAAAGGATGGTGACGTCATCCATTTCCGTTTCAACGTCTGACGGGCGGGATTTCAGGGAAAAACCCGCCGACAGTCTTGACAGGCAGGGCGCAAATCACGAGAATACGCGCCTCGTTCGGACCCGGTTTCATCACCTGAGTCCCCGACGAGATGGCAAGGTAGCTCAGTTGGTTAGAGCACGGCACTCATAATGCCGGGGTCGGCGGTTCGACTCCGCCCCTTGCTACCAATATTAAAAAAGCCTGGTTCGAAAGAGTCAGGCTTTTTTAATATCCGCCAGCAGGAGTTAAACCGCCGAAGGCGGTACGACCGGAGCACGCTTGCGTGCAGAGGAACGTCGGAGCGCAGCGACGACGGCCCGAAGGGTGAAGCCGCAGGCCGAATACTCCGCCCCTTGCTACCAGAATTAAGAAAGGGTCCTCGCGTAAGTGTGGGCCTTTTTTGTGCCCGGCACCCGGCACACCCCCTTCTCTCGGTATCGTTAATGGACTAAGCTCCGGTGTATTTGTCCCGGGAGCTGTTCATGCACGAATCCGACATCGTTTCAGGCCTGTCCATTGACCGGCTGGAGAGAATCCCCCGCCACCTTGACGAACACTACATCCGGCCTGGCAGAATGCCCTGCGCCGTGACCCTGGTAGCACGCCACGGGAAGGTGGTCTGGTCCCGGGCCCAGGGCCTGATGGATATTGCAGGCGACAAGCCGGCACAGCGGGACACTGTGTTCCGAATCTATTCCATGACCAAGCCGGTCACCTCCATTGCCATGATGCAGCTGTATGAGCAGGGTCGCTTTCTGCTGGATGACCCGGTACATAAATACCTTCCGGCCTGGAAGAACCTGAGAGTCTACAAATCCGGGCTCTGGCCCGGTTTCGAGACTGAGCCCGCCACATCCACCATGACCATCCGGGATCTGCTCACCCATACCTCAGGGCTTACCTATGGATTTCTCAACCGGACCAACGTGGATGCGGCCTACCGCGAGCTCAAGCTTGATGGCAGTGGAAACCTGACTCTGGACAAGCTGGTTGACCGGCTTGCGGAGCTGCCTCTGGAATTCTCTCCGGGCACTGCCTGGAACTATTCCGTGTCCACCGATGTGGTCGGTTACCTGGTGCAACTCTTGTCCGGACAGCCGCTGGACGAGTACTTCCGCGAGCATATTTTCGAGCCTCTGGGAATGTCGGACACCGGCTTCAAGGTACGCGAGGACCAGCTTGAGCGCTTCGCCGCCTGCTATCTCCACCAGCCGGACAATACCATGAAACTGCAGGATGACCCGGCGCGCTCCAGATACCGGAAAACCCCCCATTTTTTCTCCGGCGGGGGTGGCCTGGTCTCCACCGTGGATGACTACCATGCCTTTGCCCAGGCACTCTGCCAGGGCGGCGAATACCGGGGCCAACGGATCATCGGCCGCAAGACCCTGGAATTCATGCGCAGCAACCATCTTCCCGGCAATCAGGATCTGCCATCCTTGTCGGTAGGCGCGTTCAGCGAGACACCCTATGAGGGCAGTGGTTTCGGTCTCGGCTTTTCGGTCAAGACGGATGTCGCCAGATCCCACGCCAATGGCTCAGTGGGGGAATACGGCTGGGGAGGTCTGGCCAGCACCACCTTTTTTGTCGACCCGGTCGAAGACATGGTGGTCGTATTCATGACCCAGCTCATGCCTTCGTCGGCCTACCCCGTTCGCCAGCAACTCAGAGCCATGGTTTACGGCGCTCTGGTATGACTTAAGTTGTGGCATACTGACCAGCGGAACAATAATCCCGACCATCCACCAGCAAGGACTGTTGCAATGAAACCGGAAACTCTGGCCCTCCATGCGGGCTTCCACGGCGATCCCGCCACCAACGCGGCTACTACCCCGATCTACCAGACCACGTCCTACACCTTCGACGACACCCAGCACGGGGCCGATCTTTTTGATCTGAAAGTGCAGGGCAACATCTACACCCGCATCATGAACCCCACCAATGCTGTTCTGGAAGAACGCATGGCGCAGCTTGAAGGCGGTGTGGGAGCGCTGGCTGTGGCATCGGGCATGGCCGCTATTCTTTATGCCCTGCAGACCATCTGCAAGGTCGGCAACAACATTGTCAGCACCGGCCAGCTCTATGGCGGCACTTACAACCTGTTTGCCCACTCGCTGCCAAATCAGGGCATCACCTGCAAAATGGTAGGCCACGACGATTTCGACGCGGTGGAAAACGCCATTGATGACAATACCCGCGCACTGTTCTGCGAATCCATCGGCAACCCGGCCGGCAACGTCGTCGATATTCAGCGTTGGGCAGAGATTGCCCACAAACACGGCATTCCGCTGATTGTCGATAATACCGTGGGGACACCGTTCCTGTGCCGCCCGATCGAGCACGGCGCGGACATCGTGGTGCACTCACTCACCAAATATATCGGTGGTCACGGCACCACGGTTGCCGGTGTGGTCGTGGATTCCGGCAAGTTCGACTGGGCCGCCAACAAGGCGAAGTTCCCCATGCTCAACGAGCCAGACCCGTCCTATCATGGCGTGGTCTACACCGAAGCACTGGGTGCGGCTGCCTTCATCGGCCGCTGCCGCGTGGTTCCACTGCGCAACACCGGTGCGGCCCTGGCCCCGTTCAATGCGTTCCTGATCATGCAGGGCCTCGAGACCCTGGCGCTGCGCATGGAGCGACATTGCGAGAACGCCGAGAAGGTGGCCCAGTATCTGCAGGGGCACCCCTCCGTGGAATGGGTCAATTACGCCACGCTTACCGACAGCCCCTACAAGGCAACCTGCGAGAAAATCTGTGGCGGTAAGGCCTCCGGCATTCTGAGCTTTGGTATCAAAGGTGGCCTGGAGGCCGGCGCCAGATTTATTGATGCCCTGGAACTGATCTACCGTCTGGTGAATATCGGTGACGCCAAGTCCCTGGCCTGCCACCCGGCCACGACGACCCACCGCCAGCTTAACCCTGAAGAACTGGCCAGCGCCGGCGTCAGTGAAGATCTGGTACGCCTGTCCATTGGTATCGAGCATGTGGACGATATCATTGCCGACATAACCCAGGCACTGGACAAGGCGACAGGCTGACAAGAGCCTGCCGGGTGCGACCAATGTCGCGCCCGGCGCTGGCCGTGATTATCCTTATCTGCCTTGTAACAAAGCGGCCGCCGGATTACCCTTTCAGTTAATTGATACAGTTTTGCCCGAACTCATCCGAACCAGAGCGAGTCTCACCGCAATGAGTAACAGCGCCAAACCCCACGTAACCAGTGGTTCAAAATTCCGCAATGAACACGGCTTCTCTGCCATCAAGGACGGAATCAAGCGTTCAGGCTCGGGGATGATTGATACCGGAACGCAGCCCAAGCCCTCGTGGTTAAGAGTTCGCATGCCAGCCGGAGATCGTTATGAGGCGGTTCGCGACAATGTCAATCAACACCGTCTGAGCACGGTCTGCCAGGAATCCCACTGCCCCAATATTGGCGAATGCTGGACCAATGGTACCGCGACCATCATGGTGATGGGCTCTGTATGTACCCGGGCCTGCCGCTTCTGCGCCGTGGACACCGGCAACCCCAAGGGCTGGCTGGACCAGGAGGAACCGGAAAACACCGCCAAATCGGTAGACCTGATGGGGCTGCGGTACATTGTGCTGACCTCGGTTGACCGGGACGACCTCGATGACGGCGGCGCTGCTCACTATGCCGCCTGTGTATCCGCGATCAAGAAGCGCACGCCGCACGTGGCGGTGGAAGCCCTGACGCCGGATTTTGATGCGGTCATGGAGCACGTCGAAAAAGTGGTGGACTCCGGTCTCGACGTCTTCGCCCAGAACGTGGAAACCGTCAAGCGACTGACCACCCGTGTGCGGGACCCCCGCGCCGGTTACGAGAAAACCCTCAGCGTTCTGGCACATGCCAAGCAATACCGCCCGGACGTGCTGACCAAAACCAGCCTGATGCTGGGGCTGGGTGAAACCGAGGAGGAAATCCTGCAGACCATGGACGACCTGCGCGCCATTGGTGTCGACATCCTCACCCTGGGCCAGTATCTGCGCCCGACCGCGAACCATTTGCCGGTAGAGGCATACATTTCCCCGGAAGATTTCAACCGCTACCGCGAGATCGGCCTGGAAAAAGGCTTTATGGAAGTGCCGTCCGGCCCCATGGTGCGCTCAAGTTATCGCGCTGACAGGGTGTTCGAGAAAAACAACCTTGGTCTTGCCGTACCGGAAGTGCCCGCTTCCCGGAACGCACAGCAGATCCCTGTCAAGGCTGTTGACTGAAATCAGCGGCACTGCTGCCGGGATCAGGGACATTACCAAACGGAATCACAGTCAACCGGCGGTTTGTGGCACACTTCGCTTCCACCTCCACCGTGAAAGGCACCGTCTGCAATGTCCTGGCTTCGATCCTTCTATGACCGGCTGATATTACCCCACCCTGTTCTGGTACTTGTCCTTTTCGGAATTATTCTGGTCGCCGCTGGCCTTCGGCTTGAACAGTTCCGTCTGGACGCCTCCGCAGAGTCACTGGTTCTGGAAGACGACCGCTCGCTGGAACAGTACCGGGAGGTCAATCGCCGGTTTACCAGCTCCGACGACTTTCTTATCGTGACCTACACCCCCGACCAGGAATTATTCAGTGAAGATGGCCTGGCGCAGCTGCGATCCCTGAGAGACGAGCTGGCCGCCCTCGACAGGGTCAGTTCCACCAACAGCATCCTCAACGTTCCCCTGCTGCACAGCCCGGACCTGACCCTGGATACCGTGGACTCGGAGATCAAGACCATCGACGACGACAGCGTGGCCCCCGATACTGCCCGCAAGGCTCTGCTGAATAACCCGCTCTACCCCAACCTGCTGATCAGCGAGGATGGCCGCACCACCGCGATACAGGTCAACCTGCCCACGCCGGACCGCTATTTCGAATTGCTCAACAAACGCAATGAGCTGCGGGACCGGGTCAGTCGTGGTGAAGCCACCACCGAGGAGCAACAACAGCTGGAGGCGGTCAGCCAGAAATTTATCGAGTACGCCGAGGCCCAGGCCAAGGAGCGGAACCGCACCATTGATCAAGTAAGGACCATACTCGACAACTACCGCGACCGGGCCGAGATCTTTCTGGGCGGCGTGCCGATGATCGTTGCCGACATGATCCGCTTTATCGAGAACGACCTTGCCACCTTCGGCATCGGTGTGCTGGCGTTCCTGCTGCTGACCCTGGCGATCATTTTCCGTCAGTGGCGGTGGGTGCTGGTGCCGCTGCTGTGCTGCAGCTTTACCGTCTGGCTGGTCATCGGTTACCTGAGCTGGGCGCAATGGCCGGTAACCGTGATTTCTTCCAACTTCGTATCGCTGCTGCTGATCATGACCCTGTCGCTGACCATCCACCTGATCGTCCGTTACCGGGAGTTCCAGCACGATGACCCGGAGGCTGACTCACGGGATATCCTGCTGCGCACCCTGATGGCGATGATCAAACCCTGTTTCTACATGGCCATCACCACCATCGTTGCCTTCGGGTCGCTTACGTTCAGCGGCATCCGCCCGGTCATCGATTTCGGCTGGATGATGACCATTGGCCTGGCGGTGGCCTTCCTTATCACCTTTCTGATTTTCCCTGCCCTGCTGGCGCTGCTTCCACCCCCTGTTGACGACCGGGTGCGCTCGGACCGGGTTCCGTTTACCGACCTGTTTGCGCGATTTACCGAGCACTATGGCAGAACCGTTCTGGCGGGCTCGGCAATTCTCGCTGTGCTCTGCATCGTTGGCCTTGATCGGCTGACAGTGGAGAACAGTTTCATCGATTACTTCAAATCCAGCACTGAAATCCATCAGGGCATGATTACCATCGACGACCGCCTCGGTGGCACCACCCCCCTGGATGTGATCATTACCGACGAAAAGCCGCCAGAAAGTGACGGCGGTGGCGATCCCTTCGCCAGCGACTGCGATCCGTTCGTGGATGACTGCGGCGGCACGGAGGAATACCGGGACACCTGGTTCACCTACCAGAAAATGAATCGTCTGGGTAAAGTTCATGATTACCTGGACAGTCTGCCGGAAATCGGCAAGGTGCTTTCCATCGAAACCACGCTTGAAATACTGGCCCGGGTCAACGGCGGCGAGCCCCTGAACGCCCTCGAACTGGCATTTGTGCCCTCGGCCGTGCCCGACAACCTGAAGGACACCCTGCTGACGCCATACATCAGTGAGGAACACGATCAGGCCCGCTTCAGCGCACGCATTCTGGAGACCTCTCCGGACCTGCGTAGACAGGAGCTGCTGGACCGCATTCGCAATCATCTGACCGGTGAGCTGGGCTTCAAGGACGACCAGGTCCAGCTCACGGGCATGATGGTGATGTACAACAACATGCTTCAGAGCCTTTTCGATTCCCAGATCAAGACGATCGGTGCGGTGTTCCTGGCCATCATGATCATGTTCCTGATTCTGTTCCGCTCGCTGAAGCTGGCGCTGGTTGGCATGGCGCCGAATCTGATTGCGGCCGGTTCAGTTCTGGGGCTGATGGGCTGGCTGGGGATACCGCTGGACATGATGACCATTACGGTGGCCGCGATTACCGTGGGGATTGCGGTAGATGACACCATTCACTACATCCACCGTTTCAAGACCGAATTCGACAAAGACGGCGACTACATTGCCACCATGCACCGTTGCCACCGCAGTATCGGGCAGGCAATGTTCTTCACCTCGCTCACGATCATTACCGGGTTCTCGATTCTGGTGCTGTCGAATTTTATCCCGACCATCTACTTCGGGCTGTTCACCGGCTTTGCCATGTTCATGGCCCTGCTTGGTGCGCTAACGCTTCTGCCCAGACTGATCATGCTGGTTCGGGCTTTCGGTAACACTGCGTAAAACGTGCAGACACAAAAAAACCGCCGTGGCTGGGCGCCAGGGCGGTTTTTTCAGACCTGCAATTACTGCATGCCCTGACCTTGTTGTTGCTGCTGCATCTGACGCTGCTGCATCTGGCGCTGCTGTTGCATCTGCTGCATCTGCTGCATCTGTTTGTTCAGTTCTTCGCGCTGCTCTTCGGTGAAGACACTGTCTACCCGGGCCTGCATCAGGGTGGAAAGGGCGGCTATATCACCGGTGATCTCACCAAGCTTTTTGGCGTTATCACGAATGGCAGCCTCATCATAGTCAGGCTTGATTTCAGTCTGCATCTCCGCGGAAATCTGCTGAACCTGGCCTTTCAGTGACTCGATCTCGCCCTGCATTTCGCCCAGAATGGCACGAATATCCGTCTGCTGCTCCTCGCTCAGACCGACCATCTGTGCCAGTTGATCAACCTGATCACCACCAGACTGCTGGGCTATAGCTGGCGCGCTCAGGCCCAGCGCGATCAGTGCAATTCCGAACAGTTTTACAAGCTTCATAAAAGACTCCAAATTTATTTGTATGACTTCTCGATATTTCCGAGCTGACACCCTAGTACAAAACCGGTCCCGATTTCATCCTGTCCCACTGTTTTTTGATTAAAGTTCACATTTCACCCCGCCACAGCGCCCGCCACCAAGGGCTTTACCGAAATGTGAAAATTTCTTCATTCCGGTTCATAATGGCGCCTCCCAGCTATTCGTCTAACCATGACACCTTGATAACGGGAGTCCACCCCATGGCAATTAACTGGTTTCCCGGGCACATGCACAAGGCCCGTAAGGAAATCAAGAAAGTAATGCCACAGATGGATCTGATCATCGAGGTCCTTGATGCCCGCCTGCCGTTCTCCAGCGAAAATCCGCTGGTGCCGTCACTGCGCGGCGACACACCAATGATCAAGGTGCTGAATAAACGGGACCTGGCCGATCCGGACGTCACCACGCAGTGGCAGGCATGGCTTGAAAAAGAACGGGGGGTCAAAGCGGTTACCCTGACCCATAACCAACGCAGCGAGGCCACGGAAATCCTGCGGCTGGCCGCCGCGATGGTGCCCCACCACGATCGTCAGAAAAGTGCGCTGCGGGTTATGATTCTCGGCATTCCCAATGTCGGCAAGTCGACATTGATCAATACCCTGGCCGGTCGGCCGGCGGCGAAAACCGGTAATGAACCTGCCGTTACCCGCGCGCAGCAGGCCATCAAACTGCCCCATAACATTCTGCTTTACGACACTCCCGGGTTTCTGTGGCCCAAGCTGTCGCCGGAAGCCTGCGGCTATCGGCTGGCCATCAGCGGAGCCATCCGCAGTGCGGTCATCGAATTCGAGGACGTCGCGCTGTTCGCCGCCGATTATCTGCTGGACGCCTATGAGGACCAGGTGCTTGCGCGCTATGGAATTGATGAGCGGCCGGCAGACGGGCTGGCGCTGATGGATGCGATTGCCGCCAGGCGGCGGTTTTTCAGGCGCGGCGGTGTTCCTGACCTGCACAAGGTTGCAGAAGTGCTGCTGAACGAATTGCGGGCTGGCAAGCTGGGGCGGATATCACTGGAGACACCTGCCATCATCGGGCAGGAAATCTCAGCAACCCAGGAAAACAGCTGAGCAGACGTTAGTGGTCGCGCTGGTCTAGCGAGCTAGCGAGCCGCTGGAGGGCTCGTCGCTGAATTCAGACTGTGGTTCCGGCCTCGATAACAGGGCCAGTTCCTCGGCAAGCCCCGACCGCCAGGGCAGCTGTTTGATACCGAAAGTGTTACGTATCTTGGTACAGATCATAGTGGCGTTGAGCGGTTCCAGAGTTGCCCAGTCAGCCATTTCGTCGACCACACGTAAACCACTGGGAATACCCGGCAGACCTGCGATCGCAAGGCCCAGCTCGTAAAGCGAAATATCCTCCGCGCCGGCATACTGATAGGTGCCCCACACCTCGGCCCCGCAATCGATCTGTTTGATGATGGCCGTCATTACCCGGGCGAGATCGGTGACCGTGACCGGCTGTCCGTGGCACTTCCCGGATAGTTTTACGGTAGCCGAGCTGGCGGCCACTTTCTGAACCTTGCGTAAAAACCGGCCCAGGCTCCATCCCGTGCGCAGCAGAATATGGCGCGGCAGCAGGGTACGGATGGCCTGTTCGCACTCCCACTGCCAGTTCCCCAGCTCGTTTACCGGCTGACCGGGATTGGAGGAGATGTAGGCACTCTGCTTGCGGCCATCAAAGATGTAGCTTGAAGACAGTTGCAGCAATGACATACCGTGTTCACCGGCGTATTCGGCGAGCGCCACCGGCAGAGAGAAAGAGGCTTTGTGGGCGGCCTCAGGGTCGCTCTCGGCAAGCTCCGGATCGGCAAGCCACAGGGCATTGACAATCATGTCCGTGTTGTCCGGAATCCAGGCCGCCAGTGCAGAAAGCTCAACATTGTCCAGTTCGCTGATCAGCAACGGACTCACCTGAAGATGAGTTTCGCGCAGGGCCTCCAGCAATACCCTTCCAAGAGGGCCGTAGTTATGAACAACAAGCACGTGCACCGGGTTTACTCCCTCCGTTTAAAGCTCTGAATTGCACTGATGGGCGTTACGGATGATCCCGGCTCCGGACTTCATCGATAATGTCACGCACAAACCCGGGGTACCCTCGCAGTAACGCCGGTCAGCAGCTCATAACCGATGGTACCAGCATGTTGAGCAATTTCATCGACAGATACATGCGGGCCCCATAATTCCACCCTGTCGCCAGGCTGTGCATCCGGCACTTTACTCAGATCCACCGCCAGCATATCCATGGACACGCGTCCTATCAGCCGGATTCGCCGGCCGTTGATCCATGCCGGTGTGTCAGTACCTGCATGGCGTGGATAGCCGTCGCCGTAGCCAATGGCAACAATGCCCATTCGCATTGGTTCAGATGCTGTAAAGGCGCCACCATAGCCCACGGACTCTCCGGCCTTGATTGTGCGCACACTGGTCAGTTCTGCTTCCAGCGTCATCACCGACTCAAGGCCCAGGTCCGGCCCAAGCTTGCCAATCATCGGCGACCCCCCGTAAAGCATGATCCCGGGCCGGGTCCAGTCGAACAGTGCCTGCCCTTGGAGAAAATGCGCAGCGGAGTTGGCCACACTTCTGGCCAGCTTTGGCCAGGGCTGCGTTGCCCGGACAAAGCACTCTGTCTGTCTGGCGGTGTTATCACTTTGCGCGTCATCGGCGCAGGCGAAGTGGGTCACGAAGCCGGTCACTTGCTGCTGCCGACCTGCGGCCGATAATACCGACATGACACCGGAAAGCTGATCCGGGGAAAAGCCCAGGCGGTTCATACCGGTGTTTACTTTTATCCAGAGCGCTGGTGCGGCTTTCCCGTCCTGCAGCCAGTGCAGCTGGTGTTCACTGTGAATCACCGGCTCAAAGCTTTCCCGGGCGCTGGTTGCCAGATCCTGTTCGCTATGGGGCCCCTGCAACAGGGCAACAGGCGTTGTGACGCCCGCCGCCCTGATGGCCAGGGCTTCCTCAATACAGGCTACTGCAAATTTGGGGGCATGGCCCTGCAAGGCCCGGGCAACCTCCCGGATACCATGACCATAACCATCCGCCTTGATCACCGCCATGGCGGTGGCATCGCCCGCCAGATCGGCCGCTTTCCGGTAATTATGGCGAAGCGCATCCAGATTGATCCTGGCAACCGTTGCCCTGGGCATCAGTAATCACCACCGTAATCGCCGCGGGCCAGGTCTTCGAACTTGGTGTACTTGCCAATGAATGCCAGGCGAACGGTACCTATGGGGCCGTTCCGCTGCTTGCCGATAATGATCTCGGCGATGCCCTTGTCGGAGCTGTCTTCGTTATAGACCTCGTCACGATAGACGAACATGATGACGTCGGCATCCTGCTCGATGGCACCCGACTCGCGGAGATCGGAATTCACCGGCCGTTTGTTCGGCCGCTGCTCCAGGCTCCGGTTAAGCTGGGACAGGGCCACCACCGGGCAACTCAGTTCTTTCGCAAGTCCTTTCAGGGAACGGGAAATTTCCGAGATTTCCGCGGTACGGCCCTCGGTGTTGCCCGGTACCCGCATCAGTTGCAGGTAATCGACCATAATCAGCCCTAGCTGGCCATCATTCTCACGGGCAATGCGCCGGGCGCGGGACCTCATATCGGTAGGGCTCAGCGCTGGCGTGTCGTCGATATACAGCGGTTTGTCCTTGAGCAGGCTGACCGCTGAGGTCAGTCGGGGCCAGTCGTCTTCCTCCAGACGGCCACTGCGCATGCGGCTCTGGTCGATCCGGCCCAGCGACGACAGCATCCGCATCACCAGGGCATCGGCCGGCATTTCCATGCTGAAGACAAGAATGGGTGCACCGGAAGTAATCAGGGCATTCTCAACGATATTCATCGCCAGGGAGGTCTTGCCCATGGAGGGCCGTCCGGCGACGATCAGCAGATCCGCCGGCTGCATGCCCGAGGTCCATTCATCCAGATCCTTGAAGCCGGTGGTCAGGCCGGTGGTGGTCTCACCGGACTCGAACAGTTCCTCGATACGGCTCAGCGCCTTGGTCAGGATAGGGTTGATGGCTTGCGGTCCGGTCCCCTCCTTGACCCTGGACTCGGCAATCCTGAACACATTGCGTTCGGCCTCGTCGAGAATTTCATCACTGTTACGGCCCTGCGGGTTGAAGGCGGAATCTGTGATCCTGCCGGATACTTCAACCAGCTGACGCAGAGTCGAGCGCTCCCGCACGATAACCGCATAGGCATTGATATTTGCCGCACCCGGGGTCTTCTCGGCCAGCTCAGCGAGATAGGAAAGCCCACCGGCATCTTCGATATCCCCCGCCCGTTCAAGAAATTCCGCCAGCGTTACCACGTCCAGGGGCTCGCTATCTCCCGCCAGCCTTTCCGCCGCAGCGAATATCAGGCGATGGTCCTGACGATAGAAATCGGCAGCGGAGATAATCTCGGCGACCTCGTCAAAGCGCCGGTTGTCCAGCATCAGACCGCCAAGTACCGCCTGCTCGGCCTCAACGGAATGGGGTGGCACCTTGATCCGGCCGGTTTCGGCGTCGGACTGTACCGGTCTGAAATTCGGGTTAGCCATGGAAACATCTTCGTCTGGGCATCACGGACCGGGAAGTTTACGGGGTTTCCCGACATGATGGGAGAGCTACAGTAAGCACAAATCATACACCAGAAAGCAGCAGGCCCGGAATGCACCTGAGCGCATTCCGGGCCTGTAGCACTGCCGCCGGGAGGGAACCCGACGTAACTGCCGGGACTGCAATTGGTCTAGCAGTCCATTCAGCGGCTCATTCGGCAACGACGGCCAGGTTAATGGTAGTCGTTACGTCGGAATGCAGTTGCAGCTCAATTTCGTACTCACCCACAAGGCGCAGGGGGCCTTCCGGGAGACGAACTTCGCTTTTCTCTACCTCGGTACCGGTAGCGGTAATCGCATCAGCGATATCACGCACACCGATAGAACCGAACAACTTGCCTTCTTCGCCAGCCTTGGAGGTGATCGTTACCGAAGCACCACTCAGGGCCTCGGCACGAGCCTGGGCCTCAGTCAGCCTCTCAGCCGCCGCCTTTTCAAGCTCGGCACGACGCTCTTCGAACGCCTTCAGGTTGTCTGCAGTTGCAGGAACAGCCTTGCCATAGGGCAGAAGAAAATTACGACCGTAACCGGCCTTTACCTTCACCTTGTCACCGAGTGAGCCAAGGTTTGCTACTTTCTCAAGCAGAATAACATCCATCCCGTTAACCTCTTCGTGCTTTATTCAGCCGGACCCGCGGGCTTGATTCGCCCCCGGATGTCCAACCAGCTATCCACAAATGCCAGAACCAACAACACAATCATCAGACTCGGCCCCAGAAATACCAGTGCCAGATAGAACGCCACCAGCCACTGACCGCTCAGGCCCTTACGACCTACAACACCATGGACCAGAGCAAGCGCTGCCAGCAACAGCGGCAGCCCGCCAGACCATCCCACGAGCATGGGATTCAGCCCGATCAGCGAACCGCCCACCATGATTGCCACGCAGATCACTGCGAAGGCAGGAGATAACCGCAGCGCGTGAAACTCCTGCCGGAATCCGCCGGGGTTGTACAGCCCGGCCTGCCAGGACCTTGCCAGCATGACCATGCCCACACCTGTTACCAGATAGGTACCGGCCATACTGGCATTCATGGTCTGCCGGATGACGGTCTCCAGGTTATCCCCGAAGTTTCTGGCCATTTCGGCGTTGTACTGTTCGTAAAACTGCACCCCGGTCTGGACCAGACTGTCGATCAGCCCGGGGTAGACCATGGGCAACACCAGGCCGGTGGCAATGGCCAGGAAGCTCCCCGAAAGCAGCGCCCTCTCCCAGGACAGCGATGTCCTGAGTACCGAAGCAATGAGCACTACCTGAAGCAATACCGCCAGGGCGGTCGGGTCCTGCCCCAGCCACGCCCAGCCGAGCGCCGGCAGCAATGCCCAGAGGCCGATATTCAGACCCTGACTGATGCCAAGCCTGAGAATCACCAGGCCAATGACTGCAGCGCCGATCCAGAACAACAGCGGAATGGCTGTGGTAACAACCGCAACCCCGCCTGCCTGCAGGGGACCGCGCATTACAAATTGTGCCAGTGCACGCATGGTCCCGAATCCTCTGGTTCTGTTCTGAGTCTGTTACTTAGTTGTCGTGGCTGTCCGAGTACGGCAGCAGTGCCAGGTAGCGGGCGCGCTTGATAGCGGTGGCCAGCTGACGCTGATAACGTGCTTTGGTGCCGGTAATACGGCTGGGCACGATCTTGCCGGTTTCGGTAATGTAGCCTTTCAGTGTGTCCAGATCCTTGTAATCAATCTCTTTCACACCTTCTGCCGTGAAGCGGCAGAACTTACGACGTCTGAAAAAACGAGCCATAATCTAACTCCTCAACTCCGGTAATGGTTTACTCTTCTTCGTCCTGATCATCGGACTGACGATTACTGTTATCACTGTCGCTGTCGTCAGATTCGTGGGAACGACGCGGGCGGTCATCACCGCCGCCACGACGGTCTTCACGGGACTCGGATGCCTTCATCGGTGACAGCTCGATGTCAGCACCGTCGCGGCGCAGGATCATGTCGCGGATGATGGCATCGTTGAAGCGGAAGTTGTGAGTCATCTCGTCCATTGCGGCCTGTGAACATTCCACGTTCATCAGCACGTAATGGGCTTTGTGAATCTTGTTGATCGGGTAGGCCAGATGACGACGGCCCCAATCTTCCAGGCGATGTACCTGGCCGCCATCTTCAGTGATGACGCTGGTATAACGCTCGATCATGGCGGGCACCTGCTCGCTCTGATCCGGGTGTACCATAAATACAATTTCGTAGTGACGCATGAGTTCTCCCTACGGTTTAGACAGCCCCCTGCAGAATCAACGGCACCGACCCGGGTCGGGGCAAATCCGGCAAGAAGCAAGGAGGTGGCAGCCAAGCTGCCGTTTTTTCTGCTTTTTGGTAAAAGCTGATCCCGGACTGGCCAGCAAAAGCCAATACCGGGCATCCCCTTATAAAAAGGGGTGCGGTATTCTAGGGGTGTCGGGCTCTCTATGCAAGCCGTTGTCGCAGTGCTTCGTAAAGACAGACACCAGTGGCAACCGAAACATTGAGGCTATCCACCTGTCCCTGCATGGGAATATTGATCAGCAGATCGCAGTGCTCGCGGGTAAGCCGGCGCATTCCCTTGCCTTCAGCGCCCATCACCAACGCCACGGAGCCTTTGAAATCAGCCTGGTACAGAGTGCTGCCCGCATCACCTGCGGTGCCAATCAGCCACACGCCCTGATCCCGCAGTTGGCGCATAAAGCGGGCGAGATTGGTAACCCTCACCAGGGGCACAGTCTCGGCGGCGCCGCTGGCCACTTTTCTGACCGTGGGGGAAAGTGAGGCCGACTTGTCTTTGGGGATGATGACCGCCTGCACACCAGCCGCGTCCGCAGTGCGAAGACAGGCGCCGAGGTTGTGGGGGTCGGTCACCCCGTCAAGAATCAGCAGAAAGGGCGGTTCCTCCTGCGCGGCCAGAGACTGCAACAGATCGTCTTCGGTCCACTCCCGGCTTTCAGCCACCAGCGCCACCACACCCTGGTGGACACCGGCAACCCGTTTATCCAGCTCTTTGCGGTGCACCAGTTGCCAGCCAACCCCAAGGCTGTCCAGAGTTCCGGTCACGCTTTGCACCCGTTTGTCCTGGCGACCGTGCTGGTTCCAGACCTGCTGCAAACGCGCGGGTTCCTGCCTGAGCACCGCTTCAACCGCGTGCCAGCCGAAAATAAACTGTTCAGACACCGATTATTTCCCTGCCTTTCCCGACTTCCGTTTGCGATCGCCGCCGGCACTCTTGCCCTTGCCCTTGCCTTTATTGCCCTTGCCGTCCAGAGCAAGCCGGGCGGCGTCGGCCACCAGTTTGTCACGGGCAGACATGCCATCGTCACCACCGCTGGCTGGCGGGGCATCCTGGCCGGCGCCCCGCTTGCGGGGACGGGCTGGCTTGTCGGCGCTCTTGCCGGCATTCTTGCCGGCACCCTTATCCGCACTCCTGCCGGCAGCCTTGTCCGCACTCTTGCCGGCAGGTCTGGTGCCGCCTCCGGCCTTGCTGCGGCCTTTACCGGAGCCCTTGCCCTTGTCTTTTGGCCCGGGCCTGGTGATATTGAGCGCATCCAGATCGGCCTGCCGGTGCCTGGGCTCGCTGATCAGCTCCAGATCAATCTTCCGGTCCTCCATGCCGACCCGTACCACCTTGACCTGAACCTCATCACCCAGGCGATAGCTCTGGGCCGTACGCTCGCCGATAAGGCGATGCTTGGCCGCATCGTGATGGAAGAAATCACCGGAAAGTGTGGACACATGCACAAGGCCTTCGATAAAGACGCCGGACAACTCGACAAAGAAGCCAAAAGGCACCACAGCGGCTATAACACCGGCATATTGCTCGCCTACCTGATCGCGCAGATACTCGCACTTCAACCAGGCCATGACGTCGCGGGTGGCGTCGTCAGCCCGGCGCTCTGTCATTGAGCAGTGCTCGCCCAGTTGATGCATCCGGGCGGTATCATAGGGATAGCTTCCCAGCTCGGGATCCGGCTGTTGAGGCGCCGCGACATCCTTCGATTCCGGCTGGCCGTGAATCACCGATTTGATGCCCCGATGGACAATAAGGTCCGGGTAACGGCGAATCGGCGACGTGAAGTGGGCATAGCTGTTAAAGCCCAGACCAAAATGGCCGCCCTCCTCCGGGCTGTAAACGGCCTGGCTGAGTGAACGCAGCATCACGGTCTGGATCACGTTGGCATCACTGCGGTCCCTGATACTCGACAACAGCTCCTGATAATCCGCCGACGTGGGTTTGTCACCGCCACCAAGCTGCAGACCCAACTCGCCCAGAAACAGGCGAACCGCGTTCAGCCGCTCTTCCGAGGGACCCTCGTGCACCCGATAGAGCGAAGGCACTTTATGCTTCTTCAGGAAGCGCGCAGCCGCCACGTTGGCACACAGCATGCACTCTTCAACAATCTTGTGAGCATCATTGCGGGTAACCGGCACGATTTCCTCGATCTTGCGATTCGCATCGAAAATCACGCGGGTTTCAGTGGTTTCAAAATCGATAGCACCACGTTCGGTTCGCGCTTTGCGCAACAGCTTGAAAAGCCCGTACAGATTGTGCAGGTCCGGCAGCACCTCGGCATATTGCTCGCAGAGCTTATACCCCGGCTCGGAATCCGGCCGCTCCAGCATATCGCTGACTTTGTTATAGGTCAGACGGGCACTGCTGTGCATCACCGCCTGGTAGAACCTGTAGCCGCTGATATTGCCGGCGGCGCTCACCGTCATGTCTGCCACCATGCACAGGCGGTCAACGCCCGGATTCAGTGAGCAGAGCCCGTTGGAGAGTTTCTCCGGCAGCATGGGCACAACGTGGTCGGGGAAATACACCGAGTTACCGCGGTTGATGGCTTCCTCATCAAGGGGGGTGCCCGGTCGCACATAATGGGAAACGTCCGCAATCGCCACCAGCAGACGGTAACCGCCTTTCGCCCGTGGCTCGCAGTAGATGGCATCGTCAAAATCCCTTGCCGTCTCATCGTCAATGGTAACCAGGTTCAGGCTGCGGAGATCGATGCGGTTCTGCTTGTCCGCCGCCGTCACTTCATCGGCAATCCGGGCCGCCTGTTCACCCACGGCCGGCGGCCAGCTATGGGGAATATCGTAGGAGCGAATGGCCACATCTATTTCCATGCCCGGTGCCATATGCTCACCCAGCACCTCAGCTATCTTGCCCAGCGGCTGTGTCCGCATGGAAGGCTGGCGCAGGATGTCCACAACCACATACTGGCCATGCCGTGCGTCATTGACGTGCTCGGCAGGAATCAGCACTTCGTGATTGATGCGGGCATTTTCCGGCACCACAAAATAGATACCGCTTTCGTGGAACAGCCGGCCAACCGTCTGGGTGGTGCGATATTCCAGTACTTCGACAATCACCCCTTCACGGCGACCCCGGTCATCAACCCGGTCTACCCGGGCCGCCACGCGGTCACCGTGAAATACCAGCCGCATCTGGCGGGCACTCAGAAACAGATCACTGCCGCCGTCGTCCGGCACCAGAAAGCCAAAACCGTCTTTATGGCCGGTTACCCGGCCGGACACCAGGTCGGCCTCCTCCAGCGGCAGAAAAGCGCCCCGGCGATTGCAGATCAACTGTCCATCGCGGCACATGGCAATCAGCCGGCGTCTGAGTGCCTCGATGCTCTCATCTGAGTCCAGGCCGAACTCGGAACAGAGTGTTTCGTGAGTGGCCGGGGCCCCCCGTTCTTTCAGATGGGCAAGGATGAATTCACGACTCTGGATCGGGTTGTCGTATTTGCTTGCCTCACGCTTGGCATGGGGGTCTTGATCGGATTGTTTTCTGGAAACCATTCGTGTCCTTTTCCTGACTGCGTCAAAGCAGGCGTTAACTTTAGAGTGTTGATGACGGCGTCTAGCGCGGCAGTATAACGCCACTGGCGAGGAAAAAACATTTGACAGTTTTTTTGCGAATGATTACAGTACGCGCCATTGGTTGCAGGCGTTCCCGCGACCATAGCAGAAAGCCTGAAAATTCAATGATCTGAACTGCATTCCAGAATGCGACCTGGCATTGAACACGAGCAGGCAGACTGTCAATCACCTGCCGAGGTGGTGAAATTGGTAGACACGCTAGCTTCAGGTGCTAGTGGGGGCAACCCCGTGGAGGTTCAAGTCCTCTCCTCGGCACCATTTCTATCCCCTGGAAATGGCGAAGTTTTCGGCTCCGCGAGCCGGCTATTGCGATTGCCCCGATACCCCACATGGTCTCTGAGCCTGCCGCTTACCAGCGCGCTCGATACTTCTGACGTTTCCAGAAGGCCTGACAGATTTGCCTGCTTCAACCATTCAAAACCGGTTTGCAGCTATCGCTGGATGATCTATTATTAGATTGAGAACGTTGTAAGGTTCATTCCGTTTCCTTGGTGGCACGGCGACAAAAGTTCGGCTGCAGATGAAGAGATTCTTACCGGCTTTGATGCAGCAAGCGTGTGCGAAGGAGACGCCATGCTATGGTCATTGCTTGCCGCCCTCGGTGTTGGCTTTCTCTACTACAGCTTTGCGCTGATCGGCGTACATTTTCTCAGCCTGCCCTCCGGCATCGTTGTTTTTTGGCCGCCAAATGCGGTTGTGCTGGCCGCCTTTCTTACGCTGCCCATCCGGCACTGGCCGGGGCTGGCCGTCATTGTCGTTATGGCCGAAGTGCTGGCCGATTATTCCAGTTTTCCCATTCATGCAGCTGTGCTTTTCGGACTCATAAACGTGGCCGAATGTGCCCTGGCTGCAACGGTTATAAAGCGCTTCGGTGCGAACGCGCGTGTTCAGCCGGACTGGGGTGAACCGCGCGAGCTGGCACTATTCATTATTGTTGCATTTTTCGTGGCCTCGCCCGTTGCCGCCCTGGCGGGAGCTTCCGTTTATACCCATGTTCTTCTCGAGCCCGCGCCATTCATCTCATTCTGGCGACTGTGGTGGTTTGGCGACGCGACCGGACTCATCGCCCTGACCCCTGCCCTGCACATGCTTTTCAACATCCGGGTCTACTGGCCTGACGCCCGCTATCTGTCAGCCGGAGTTATCGAGTGGGCAGGATTGATAGCGGCCACGCTGGTCACCTGTTTCCTGGTTTTCAGCGTCGGCATCACCGGTGGCCAGATGCTCGCAATCACGCCGCTGCTGGTCGCACTGGCACCGCTCTGGGCTGCCCTGCGCCTGGGTCCGCTTCCGGGTTCGGCGCTCGCCGCAACGGTGGTTGTGTATGCAGCGATCACCACCGCTACAGGTCAGGCACCCTTCGGAGCACGCTCACCATTGCTGACCCAGGAAATCATTGTACTGTTCGTCGTGGTCGTGCTGTTCGCCGCCGCCTTTGCCAGCCAGAACCGGCGCAATAGCGGTAGCTTGCGGCTCTACAAAAGCGCCGTGGAGGCGACGGGCGAAGGCGTCCTGATTGCCGAAGCAAAAGACGATCAGCCAATCATCTACTGTAACGAAAGTTTCTCGAAGATGACCGGATACAGTGATCGTGAAGTCCTCGGCCGGAACTGCCGGTTTCTTAACGGCGCCGAGCGGGATCAGCCGGAGGTGAGCAGAATCAAGGACGCGATCCTGGGTCACGAGGGCATTCGCATCACCCTGCGCAACTTCCGCAAGGATGGCAGCCTGTTCTGGAACAACCTCGTGGTCAACCCGATTCGGGACTGGCGGGGACGAACCTCCCATTTTGTCGGCATCATCAGGGATATTTCGCCGGAGATTGAGCACCAGAATCAGCTCGAGGACCTGCTCGATAAACTGCAGGACGCCAATGAAACTCTTGAACAGCAAGTGCGCTTGCGAACAAACGAACTGGAAGAGGCCAACCGCGACCTGAAACGTCTGGCTCACACCGATGAACTCACCGGGGTCAGCAACCGTCGTAACCTGATCAGCCGCGGGCATATGGAAGTACTGCGGTGCAGCCGCTCGGGCGGGACCTTTTCGGTAATGCTGCTGGACATTGATTATTTCAAGCGGTTCAACGATGAGCACGGCCATGAGGCCGGCGATCTGGTGCTCAAGGCGTTTGCCAGGGCCGTCCGCCAGACTATTCGCAAAGTGGACAGTTTCGGCCGCTGGGGCGGAGAAGAGTTCATGGTTCTTGTCTTCGACTCCCGCCACGTCGACTTGCGCACTGTCGGCGAGAAGATATTGAAAAGCATCAGGGAATGCCCGGTATTCTACAATGGGGAAGCGCTACATGTGACTTCATCGATAGGTATAGCCACATGGCAGGGCGGCAGTTTCGACGAGACCGTGTCGCTGGCGGACAAGGCCATGTACAACGCCAAGGAACTGGGACGAAACCGGGTGTCGATTTACCAGAAGCCGACACCGGGGGAATGAACATCTTCGCAACACCTGCACCCGATGGCACCGGTGCGTCGCAGACATGATCAGAAGGCGCGGGCGACAATTTCTTTCATGATTTCATTGGTGCCGGCATAGATTCGCTGAACCCGGGAATCCGCCCATGCCCTGGCAATCGGGTACTCCCACATATAACCGTAGCCCCCGTGCAGCTGGACACACTCGTCCATCACTTTGCACTGTAGGTCGGTCGTGTGCTGTTTCAGCATTGCGGCCGTGGGAATATCCAGCTTCTTTTCCAGATGCAGTTCAAGGCAACGGTCGCAGAACACCCGTGCTGCGGTAATTTCGGCTTTGAGTTCTGCCAGCTTGAAGCGGGTGTTCTGGAATTTGATCACCGGTTTGCCGAAGGCCTTGCGCTCTTTCACGTAGTCCAGCGTCCACTGCCAGGCGGCTTCGGCCGCAGCAACAGCAGTCAGCCCTACCTGCAGCCGTTCGGCGGGCAGTTCCTGCATCAACTGGAAGAAGCCCTGCCCTTCCGTCGCACCCAGCAGTTTATCTGCAGGCACCCTGACGTCGGCAAAAAACAGCTCTGAGGTATCCTGCGCTTTCATACCCACCTTGTTCAGGTTCTGGCCCTTTTCCAGACCTTTCCATGCGGACTCCACCAGGAACAGGCTGGTGCCCTTGGCGCCTTGCGCGGGATCTGTCTTGGCCACCACAATGACCAGATCCGCCATCTGGCCGTTGGTGATAAAGGTTTTACTGCCATTCAGAAGGTAATGCTCGCCGGAGACGGCCTTGACTGCGGTGGTCTTTATGCCCTGAAGGTCAGAGCCAGCGCCGGGTTCGGTCATGGCAATGGCCCCGATCATTTCACCGGATACCAGTCTGGGGATGTAGCGGGCTTTCTGCGACTCCGAACCATAGTTCAGAATATAGGGCGCCACGATATCCGAATGCAGAGTCCAGCCTATGCCTGTCAGGCCTGCGCTGGCGACTTCCTCCATGATCACTGCGCTATAGCGGAAATCCGCCCCGGCGCCGCCGTATTCTTCCGGCATCGTCGGGCACAGGAAGCCAAGCGCGCCGGCTTTGGTCCAGAGCTCCCTGCTTACCTGGCCATCTTTTTCCCACTGGGCATGGTAAGGGGCCGCCTCCTGCTGGAGAAACTTGCGGACCGCATCCCGGAAACCTTCAAGATCGGCGTCAAAGAGGGTACGTGGAATCATGATAAACCTCAGTAAACTGCAAGGGTGTCGTGCCGCCAGTTTTGACCGGGGTGGGATCCCGCTCAATGATGAAAAACGTCAATCGGGCTGACCAAAAACACCGCGGGAGGTTATTCAGCCAGACTTGTTGGCAGCGAGTCGCTCTTCGCCCCAGCGCGGCACCAGGTCCTGGGGCAGGTCCAGATGGTCAAGTAGCCGGGCCACAATGAAATCGACCAGATCGGCAATGGATTGCGGCTGGTGATAGAAGCCGGGACTGGCTGGCATGATGATGGCGCCCATCCGTGTCAGGCGCAGCATATTCTCGAGATGCACCTCGGAATAAGGCGCTTCACGCGGCACCAGAATAATTTTCCGGCGTTCCTTTAGGGCCACATCCCCCGCCCGCTCTATCAGATTATTGCTGGCGCCGGTTGCCAGTGCTGACAGTGTGCCGGTGCTGCAGGGGCAGATCACCAGCGGGGCTTTCTCACCGGATCCGGAGGCCGGGGGCGAGAACCATTCTTCCCGCCCGAACACAACCACCTGCCCGGCCACAGCGCCGGCATAGGCCGACAGGGCTTCCTGCATGGCGGCGGTGCGGCCGGGCAGTTTCAGATTGGTTTCCGTCGCTATCACAATCTGCGCCGCTTTGCTGATCATCACGTGAACCCGGCACCCGGCAGCCACCAGGCACTGCAACAGGCGCAGACCGTAGCAGGCACCGGAGGCGCCGGTGAAAGCCAGATTGACTACGCGCTGGTGGGAGCAAGCATTGGTCATATTCGGTCATCCGTTTCAGACAGGTTCAGTCGGATCTGCGTTCGAGTTCGGCAATCAGCTGCTGATGAATACCACCAAAGCCGCCGTTGCTCATGATCACTATATGGCAGGGCGCGATCGCCTGCCCCGCAACTCTTCCGATCAGTGCTTCAAGCGTAGACTCGACGTAGTGATGGGGCGAGGGATCGGACTGCAATCCCTGGTCGCGGCTGGCAGCCACGAGCTCCGGCAACCAGTCCATCTGGTTGAGGTTGGCCCACACAATATGGTCCGCTGCCGCGGCACTTGGCAGCAAGGTCTGTTGATGAACTCCCTGCTGCATGGTGTTGGAACGTGGTTCGATCACGGCAACAATCGGCTCGGCCCCCACTTTTTTTCGCAAGCCATCGAGAGTTGAGGCAATGGCCGTCGGGTGATGGGCAAAGTCATCATACACCCGTATTCCGCCCACATCCGCCAACAACTCCATCCGGCGCTTGACTCCGGAAAAGTGACTGAGCGCCGAAATGGCATGATCCGGCGTGACCCCAACGTGACGGGCTGCGGTGATGGCGGCCAGGCCGTTGCGCACGCTGTGCACACCAGTCTGCGACCATTTCACCACTGCCACCGGCTGTTCGCGATGAACCACCATGAACTGGCTGCCATCCTCTTTCAGCAGCTCTGCCCGCCAGTCACTCATATAGCTGACTTCGCTGCCGACCGAGGTGTCCTGGATATTGGTCCAGCAACCCAGCTCCAGTGCCCGGTCCAGGTGCCGGTCAACAGCAGGCCGGACAATCAGACCATTGGCGGGAACCGTCCGCACCAGGTGGTGGAACTGACGTTCGATGGCTTCGACGTTGTCGAAAATATCCGCATGATCAAATTCCAGATTATTGAGGACCAGCGTATGGGGACGATAGTGGACAAACTTCGAGCGTTTGTCGAAAAACGCGCTGTCGTACTCGTCTGCCTCGATCACAAAGAAGTCGCTGGAACCCAGCCGGGCCGATACCGGAAAATCATTGGGTACGCCCCCCACCAGGTATCCCGCGTCAAACCCGGCCTGCTCCAGAATCCACAGCAACATGGCGGTGGTGGTGGTCTTGCCATGGGTGCCAGCCACCGCCAGCACCCAGCGATGACGCAGCACTTCCCGTGACAACCATTCGGGGCCGGACATATAGTCAATATTGCGGTTGAGAACGACTTCGACTTCCGGGTTGCCCCGGGACATGGCGTTGCCGATCAGAACCAGGTCCGGCGCGGGTGTCAGGTTTTCAGCCCGATAGCCTTCCATCAGACCGATACCCTGGGCTTCAAGCTGAGTGCTCATCGGCGGGTAAACGCCCTGATCGGACCCGGTTACCTGGTGCCCCAGCTCTCTCGCCAGTACCGCGAGACTGCCCATGAAGGTGCCACAGATGCCCAGGATGTGAATATGCATTGCATCAAACGCCTCTTTTGATACTAATGAGTAGGAAAGTAGGCGGACACGTCTATTCAGGACCGTATGCAGCAGGGATGCTGCATCCGAGCCTACATGGATGTATCCACGGCGTGTCCTGAATAGACGTGTCCGCCTACTTTCATCCAGCTTAGTAAACCTGCAAAGCCTCCCGTATCGTCTTCGGACCGTCAAGCACCGCGTTATGACCTTTAGCTCATGAAAATAAATGATGATTGACGTATCATCGGCGCAATCCGATGAAACAGCAGGAGCTCATCCACGAAATGGCCATTCGCAACGCATTCTACGCTCAGTCAGGCGGGGTTACCGCCGTTATCAACGCCAGCGCCTGTGGCGTGATTCAGACCGCGCGCAAATACCCGGACCAGATTGGCAAAGTCTATGCGGGACGGAACGGCATCATTGGCGCCCTCAAGGAAGAGCTGATCGATACCAGCCTTGAGCATGATGACGACATCCAGGCACTGATCCATACGCCGGGCGGCGCCTTTGGCTCCTGCCGCCACAAGCTGAAAAACTTCTCGGAAAACCGGCGCGAATACGAGCGCCTGATCGAAGTGTTCCGCGCCCACGACATCGGCTATTTTTTCTACAACGGCGGCGGCGACTCCCAGGACACAGCATTCAAGGTATCGCAACTGGCCGAAAAAATGGGCTATCCGATTACCTGTATCGGTGTTCCCAAAACCGTCGACAATGACCTGCCCTTTACCGATTGCTGCCCGGGCTTTGGTTCAGTGGCAAAATACATTGCCACCTCCACCCTGGAAGCCAGCCTTGATATCCGCTCCATGTGTGACACTTCAACCAAAGTGTTCATTCTGGAAGTGATGGGGCGCCATGCCGGATGGATTGCTGCCTCCGGCGGCCTGGCCGGCCAGGCCGAGGGCGAACCGCCCCATATTATTCTGTTCCCGGAAGTGCCGTTCGAGCGCGACCGTTTCCTTGAACGGGTGGACTTCTGTGTGAAGGAATATGGTTACTGTGTTGTGGTTGCCTCCGAGGGCGCCCAGTACGAAGACGGCCGTTTCCTGGCAGACGCCGGAGCAAAGGATGCGTTTGGCCATACCCAGCTTGGCGGTGTAGCGCCAACGCTGGCCAACATGGTCAGACAGGCACTGGGACACAAATACCACTGGGCCGTGGCCGATTATCTTCAGCGCAGTGCCCGGCACATTGCCTCCGCAACCGATGTCGAGCAGGCTTACGCGGTTGGTAGAGTAGCCGTGGAAATCGCGCTGGCAGGAAAACAGGCGCTGATGCCCACCATCGTTCGTGAGCAATCGCGTCCTTATCGCTGGCACATCGGTGAAGCACCGCTGAGCGAAGTGGCCAATCAGGAAAAGAAAATGCCGATCCACTTCATTACGGACGATGGCTATGGCATCACCCAGGATTGCCGTGACTACCTGGAACCGTTGATTTATGGCGAGAACTTTCCACCCTTTGATAATGGTTTACCGCGGGTGGCAAAGCTGAAAAACCGGCTGGTTGAAAAGAAGCTGAAAGCAGACTTCCAGATTTAAGTCGCTTTAAACTGCTCCACCACACGATCGATGAAAGAGGAGGCATCGGGGGGAGCCCGGCCCTCCTCTGAGCGAGTACTCAACGGTTCCGGGTAGCGGCACGTTCAAGCATTTCAGAAAAGTGATCAAACCCGCCAACATGCTCCTCGCCCACGAAAATCTGCGGAACCGTGTGTACCGGCTTGCCAATCGTTTTGGACAGATCCGCTTTACTGATACCCTCTGTTTCAATATCGACATAGCGATAGGGCAGCTCATTCATCTCGCAGAGCTTCCGGGCGAGAGAGCAAAAACCACAGGAAGCACGGCCAAAAATCGTCACCTGTTCCATTCATAGGCTCCTGGTTCAGAAAATAAAGGACGGGGTAAAGCGCCTCAACGGCGACCATTATGAAGGCAGAGTCGCCGGGAAACAAAGTTGAAGGGTTGACTGGCATGTGCGGAACATCAGCCCGGCTGGCAGTCGGTAATGCCGCCACTCAGTTCAGGAGTTATCCAGAGGCTCCTTAAAACCGTATCTTTCCGGGGACATGCTTTGGCCTTTCTCACGCTTTTCTT
>Ga0102937_1000039_pt1 | contig 46620 bp, 34 predicted proteins | sample SalPonR2_B_D1_MG_FD_78213 | JGI IMG/M metagenome (GOLD analysis project Ga0102937, IMG submission 78213) | Salt pond soil microbial communities from South San Francisco under conditions of wetland restoration - Salt Pond MetaG R2_B_D1_MG | ecosystem: Environmental > Aquatic > Marine > Intertidal... | reverse complement strand
ATGTGCCGTTCGGGGGCACCCACAATGCGCGCCAGCTGAACTCTTCGACGCACCCGGGAACCGGCGTCCTGTTGGAGGTCGAACCGCTGGTCGAGCAGCGCATGATCACCCTTCGAATTCGGGCTCGAACACATCCAAGGACGGGACGTACCCTCTGGAATGGGTGCTCAAGATTGAGCGTCGGCGACGGCCGGTGCGCAGCCCCAGTTCGCAGATCAGCTCGCCGATTCGAGTCGGTACTCGCGCAGCAATCGCCCCGCTCCAGGCCCTGCGGCTGACTCGAGCCCACGGAGTACATCGGGGTCGAGATCGACGCCGTTTGGCCAGCTCACCGTTCCCGCGACCGGATCGACCGAGACAGTCGAGAACACGTCATCATCGTCGATCGTGGCCAGAAAACCCGGCAGCGATCCTGCGAAATCGATCTCGCGGACGAGCGCGTCCGTGAACTCGATTCGCAGCACCCGAGCGCCAAGATGCTCGACAGCGGCCACGCGTGCAAGTCCAGCCATGGGGCGATCCTACTGGAGGGGCTCGATCGGGTTCAGAGCACTTGGCTGCTGAGCGAGTTCCCAGTCGTCGAGCAGCTCACCGTGGTGCAGCTTGCGCCATTGCTCGACGAGCTCGGCAGCGGTCCTAGGCAGGTCGCCACGCAGATGGTGCCGTTGTCGATTCGGACCAGTGCCTCGTGCTCGGCATAGACCGCATGAAAGTGCGGAGGGTTGTGATCTGCGAAGCACATGTAGATCGCGATTCCGTAGAACTCGCCGAGGCGAGGCATCGCCTCACGCTCGACCTCGCCACCACTCGCTCATTGGACAGAACGACACGCAACGAACGGCCGACGCCACTCTTTCCCGGCTCCATCGCGCAGCCGCCCGATCCAGTGGCAAACCCAGTGGCACCGGAGAAGCCAAAGCACCAGTTCAAGCAGGCCGTTCGGATCACTCCGTCCGGCAATCCAGTAGCAGCCCGAACCCGAGAACGGAAAGAGACCCTCCGAAGAGGGCCTCTGACCTGGTGTTTCTTGGCAGCCCGTACGGGATTCGAACCCGTGCCGCCACCTTGAGAGGGTGGTGTCCTAGGCCACTAGACGAACGGGCCGAGTGGCGACCGACGACGATAGCAGTACCCCGCACGCTTGCCACCCGTCCGGACCCCGAAGGGCTCGACCGCCATCCGTGGGGTGCCGAAAACGACGGATCGCCGACCCTCCGGGCCGGCGATCTCAGAGCTGGGGTGAGAGGAATTGAACCCCTAATAACAGTACCAGAAACTGCTGTGTTGCCAATTACACCACACCCCACAGTGCGATGGCCGCCGTCGCCGGCGACCGGTGCGGCAGAGGATTGTAGCGGCCTCAGCCGGTGAGCCCACTCAGCCGATCGAATCCGATGACCCGCCCGACGGCGACACCGGCCGCTTCACGGAGATGCCGTTCGAGCGAGTCGGCACCGGTGACCACACTCGTACCGGTCGGCGCCACATAGGCGGTGAGCCCGAGTTCCTGGGCCACCATCCGGCTCCGCAACGAGTGGTACGGATCCGTCACGATCAGCACCGACTCGATGTCCCGCTCGGCAGCGATCGCCGCCACGTTCCCGAGGGAGTCGTAGGTCGACGACCCGCGATTCTCCAACACCAACACGTCCTCGGGTACGCCCCGCTCCCGCAGGTAGGCGGCCGACGCCTCGGCTTCGGTGAAGCGGTCCCCGGGCTGGTTGCCGCCCGTGACGATCACCACCGGCGCCAGACCCTGCGGCCACAGTTCCGCCACCTGGTCGAGCCGCGCGGCCAGCTGCGGCGACGGTCGCCCGTCGTACTGGGCGGCGCCCATCACCACGATCGCATCCACGGGGCGGGCCTGGTCGGAGCGGCCGACCGACCACACCTGCCACAGCGAGACGCCGAAGTACACCACGAGCAGCCCGACGAGCACAGCCCCGACCAGCGACGTGATCCGCCACACGGAACGCCCGGCACGGGCGAGCTGCTGGACCGGCGTGGGATCCGACGACCGATCGGGGACGTCTCCCGGAGGCATGGAGGGATGGCGCTCCGGGGCGTCGACCGGTTCGCCGGTCCGGGCATACCGCTCGCCGACCGGTTCGTGCTCGGCCAGCGCGCCGAGCAGTTCCCGATCGCGGGCGATCTCGTCGTCCGACGGCAGCTGGAACCCCCGGTCGGACACGGCCGTCACCCGGCGCCTGCGGCTCCCGCACCGGCGGCACGGTCGTGTGCGACACGGAGTCGGCGCAGCGTCTCGTCACGTCCGAGCACCTCCAGCGACTCGAACAGCGGCGGCCCGACGGACCGACCCGTCGCAGCCACCCGTACGGGCGCCTGCGCCTTGCCGAGCTTGATGTCGTAGGTCTCCATCACCTGCTCGAGCGCCGCCTTGAGTGCATCGGCGGTCCACTCGACCGAACCGTAGGCGTCGATCACGTCGGCGAGCAGCGGCACCGCCCAGTCCGGCTGGAACGCCTTGGCCCACGACGCCTCGTCGATTGCGACGTCGGCACCGTCGGGCAGGAACAGGAAGTCGACCACGCCCGGCACCTCCTTCAGCGTGGTGAGACGCTGCTGGATGTGCGGCGCGATCGCCGCGAACCGATCGCGGTCCCAGTCGCCGGGCAGCTCGACCTCCGCCAGCCGGACGAAGTCGTCGAGCGACAGCGCACGGATGTACTCACCGTTGAAGGCGGCCAGCTTCTTGACGTCGAAGAACGCCGGCGACGTGTTGACGTCCTCCAGCCGGAACGCACCCTCCATCTCGGCCCACGACGCGATCTCGGAACCGCGCTCCTCGGCCCCCGGCGGCGTCCACCCCAAGGTCATCAGGTAGTTCACCATCGCCTCGGGAAGGTAGCCCTCGTCGCGGTACTGCTCGAGCGCCACCTTGTCGCGCCGCTTCGACAGCTTCTTGCGCTGCTCGTTCACCAGCACCGGTACGTGCGCCCACACCGGCGGCTCGTGACCGAGTGCCTCCCACAGCATCTGCTGTTTCGGGGTGTTGGGCAGGTGCTCCTCGGCTCGCACGACGTGGGTGATGCCCATCTCGATGTCGTCGACCACGTTGGCGAGCAGGAACACCGGCGCACCGTTGCCACGCACGAGCACGAAGTCCTCGATCGTGGCGTTGTCGAACGACACGTCTCCCCGCACCAGGTCGTGCACCACCGTGGTGCCCTCGGGGACCCGGAACCGCAGCACACGGCCCGGCCCCGGCCCGAGGCCACGATCACGGGACCAGGCTCCGTAGCCGCTGACGCCGAGTTCCTTCGCCCGTTGCTGCACCTCGTCGCCGGTGAGGTCGCAGTAGTACGCGCACCCGGCGTCGAACAGGCGCTGCGCCGCCTCCAGGTGGGCGGCGGCATACTCGCTCTGGAAGTGCGGGCCCTCGAAGTGCGGATCGTCGGAGGAGATGCCGATCCACGCCAATGCGTCGATGATGCCCTGCGTCCACTCGGGCCGGTTACGGGTCGCGTCGGTGTCCTCGATGCGCAAGACGAACGTCCCCCCGAGCCGGCGCGCCAGAGCCCAGTTGTGCAGCGCAGTGCGGGCGCCACCGACGTGGAACATGCCGGTGGGAGAGGGCGCGAATCGGAAGCGGGGTACGTCGGACATCCCTGCCAGACGCTACCGGTCGACGTCTCGGCAGACCGTTCACTCCCGGTCAGACGGGACGGTACACCGCCGTCAGCGTGAGGTTCCGCAGCTGACGCAGTGCGACGGAGAGAGTGGTCAGGTCGAAGCTCTCCGCACGGCGGATCTCGGTGTGCATGTCCATCGCCCGGCCGACGGCACGCTCGTTGGCAGAGATCCAGTCACGCGGCGAGCCATCCGCAGCCCGCATCACGTTGCGGGTGAGGTCGGCCAGCACGGTCATCAGGTCGTCTCGCAGCGACGACCTGGCCTGTTCCTGCCAGCGGTCGGATCGCGGCAGCGCGCCCACCCCGTCCCACAGCCACCCGAGGTCGAACGCATCGAACACCGACCAGTAGGTGGTGGCCGCGTCGGCGACGTTGCACGCCTCGGTGTGGGCGATCTCGACGATGTCGAACCCGGTGTGCAGCCACGGCCATCGCGCTGACCGCCGCGCCAGGTCGACCGGCACCCCGGCCGCCACACGGGCCTCGCAGAGCGCCGTCACCTCGTCGGCCACGCGCCCCGTCACGATGCTGTCGAGCGACATGCAGAGGAATCCGACCCCGGCGGCGAACGTGTCGATCGCACCGGCGATGTCGAGTGGTGGCGAACGGTGGCGAAGCAGCCAGACGGTGCCGCGCTCGGCCATCCGTCGAGCGTCGAGGAACAGGTCGATCTGCGTGTCGAGTTCGACCGAGGCGCCGAGTTCGTCGATCTCGCGCCAGTTGTCGGCGAAGTCGAAGATCTCCCGAGACGCCACGAACGCCCGTCCGATGTCGGACACCGACGCCCCCGAATCCTCGGTCATCCGGTGGTCGAAGGAGATGCCCGCCAGATTGACCATGTTGTTCACGAGATCGGTGGCGATGATCTCGCGGCGCAACCGATGGCCCGTGAGCGCCTCGGGGAAGCGTTCGCGCAGGGCGTCTGGGAAGTAGCGGAAGAGGTCGGCCTCGAGCACCGGGTCGTCGGGAAGGTCGGACGCCAGCATCTCCTGCACGTCGGCGTTCTTCGTGTAGGCGATCATCACCGCGAACTCCGGCGCTCGCAGACCGCTGCCGGTGCTCTGCCGCTCGGCGATCTGCTTGTCGGACGGGAGGAACTCGAGGTCCCTGTCGAGATAGCCCTCGGCCTCCAACGTCTCGAGGTAGCGGGCGTGCACGTTCACCATCGACCGCGCCTGCGTGCGGGCGATCATCAATGCCAGCGTCTGCGCCCGGTTGTTCTCCAGCACCAGCTCGGCGACGTCGTCGGTCATCTCCTCCAACAGCCGGTTGCGCTGCTTCGCGGTGAGCTCACCTTCGCGCACCAGCCGGTCGAGGGCCACCTTGATGTTCACCTCGTGGTCGCTGCAGTCCACGCCGGCGGAGTTGTCGATGGCGTCGGTGTAGATGAGGCCGCCGCCCAGCGCGTACTCCACCCGGCCGAGCTGGGTGAGGCCGAGGTTGCCGCCCTCACCGACGATCCGTGCCCGCAGGTCGACGGCATCGACACGGAGCGAGTCGTTCGCACGATCGCCGACGTCGGCGTGGGTCTCGGCGCTCGCCTTCACGTAGGTGCCGATGCCACCGTTCCACAACAGGTCGACGGGCGCGCACAGGATGGCGGAGATGAGATCGTCGGGCCGCAGTTCCTCGACGCCCGAGGCGAGGCCCAGCACCTCGCGCACCTCCGGTGTGAGACGGACCGACTTCAACGCCCGCGAGTACACCCCGCCGCCGGCGCTGATCAGCGACGAGTCGTAGTCGGCCCAGCTCGACCTCGGCAGCTCGAACAGCCGTCGCCGCTCCGCGTACGACGCTTCGGGCTCGGGATCCGGATCGAGGAACACGTGGCGATGGTCGAAGGCCGCCACGAGACGGAGCCGTGACGACAGGAGCATGCCGTTGCCGAAGACGTCGCCCGACATGTCGCCGATGCCCACGACGGTGAGCTCGTCGGTGTCGACGTCCTTGCCGATCACGCGGGCATGGCGCCGCACCGACTCCCACGCCCCACGTGCCGTGATGCCCATGGCCTTGTGGTCGTAGCCGTTGCTCCCGCCGCTGGCGAAGGCGTCACCCAGCCAGAAGTCGTACTCCGACGCCACCTCGTTGGCGATGTCGGAGAACGTGGCGGTGCCCTTGTCGGCCGCCACCACCAGGTAGGGGTCGGCGCCGTCGTGCACGACCACACCAGGCGGCGGAACCAGCTCGCCACCCACCACGTTGTCGGTGAGGTCCAACAGGCTGCGGATGAAGCGCCGGTACCGGTCCACGCCCTCGGCCCGCACCGCATCACGATCGCCGGGCACGGCCGCGGAGGTCTTGACGACGAACCCTCCCTTGGCACCGACCGGCACGATCACGGCGTTCTTCACCATCTGTGCCTTCACCAGACCGAGCACCTCGGTACGGAAGTCCTCCGGGCGGTCGCTCCACCGCAGCCCGCCGCGAGCGATGCTGCCCGCACGCAGGTGGATGCCTTCCACGTACGGCGAGCACACGAAGATCTCGAACGTCGGTCGGGGCTCGGGGAGGAAGGGAATGTCGTGAGGGCGCAGCTTCACCGCGATCTCGTCACGATCGCCGTAGGCGTTGGTCCGGTCCGTGGCCTCGATCAGTGTGAGGAACGCCCGGCAGATGCGGTCGTCGTCGAGCGACGGCACGGCGTCGAGCAACTCGAGCACCCGCTGCCGGGCGGCGGCGACGCTGGTCGCCCGTTCCTCGAGCGTGACGTCGAGCGCCGGGTCGAAGCGGAAATCGAACAACTGCGACAACTCGCGGGCGATGGCCGCATGGCCGACGAGTGCTCGCTCGATGTACGCCGGGCTGAACGGGAAACCCGCCTGCCGCAGGTAGTGGGCGTACAGTCGCAGCACCGCGATCTGGCGGGCGTCCAGACCGGCGCTCAACACGAGCCGGTTGAGGCCGTCGCGTTCGATCGTGCCGTTCATCAGGCCGACGAAGCTGCGCTGCAGCTCGTCGTGCTGGCCGGCATCGAAGGCGACGTCACCCACGTCGACACCGATGTCGTGGAGATACACCTGGCAGCCGTCGTTGCCGAACTGGGCGGGGTGCTCGTCGATCGCACGCAGGCCGAGGTACTCGAGCACCGGCACCAGTTCGGCGATCACGGCCGGGCGATCACGGAGGAAGACCCGGAACCGCCATTCACCGTCCACGGCATCCACCGAGCGGCCGAACGACGTGAGAATGGCGGGCGCCGCCGACCCGTCGGAGCCACGACCGTCGAGCAGATCCGCGACGTGGGAGAGGTCGCCGACTGCAGCCGACGGTCGGACACGGGCCTGGTAGTCGCCCGGCACCCGTCCTCGCACGGCGTTGAACACCTCCGCCCCGTCGACCTCGCCGAGTGCCTCCACCAGCGCATCACGGGCCCGCTCGTCCCACGTGGTGGACTCTTCGTCGATCAGCGCCCCCAACCGGTCGAGTTCCGCCGGCGCCGACCCCCGCACGGTCATCGAGATCCGGGCCAACGAACTCGTCCCGACCAGCGTCTCGAGATCGCGCGTGTCGCCACGGTAGAACTCGCCGACGAGGGCAGCCACCCGATCGGGCAGCGTGGCGGTGAACCGCGACCGGGGAACGAAGACGAACACCGTCGTCCACGGACCCACCGGTTCGGCCACGTCGAACACGCGCACGATCCGGCGCTCCTGCAACCCGACGATGTCGCTGACGAGTTCGGTGAGATCGCCGACACCCAACTCGACGACGATGTCGCGGGGCAGGGTCTCCACCACGTTGCGCACGGCACGACCCGTGTGGCTCTCGCTGACGGCACCCACCCGCTGGAGCACCTCGCGGGCCCGGCGGCTCACGTCGGGAATCGCGAAGACGCTCTCCCGGTAGGCGGCGCTGCCGAGCAGGCCGACGAAACGGTACTCGAGACCGTCGTCGTTGCCGCTGCTGCGCCCGGGCCGGACGGCAACCGAGGTCATGCGGACCGGACGGTGGATCGTGGCCGCCACGTCGGTGCGCGCGATGACCACCTCCTCGTCGCCGGCGTGCGACGGCGGGTCGACCACGTTCGGGTCCATGTGCCCCGACCGGTACTCGCCGAGTTCGCTGCCCTCCACCGGCACCAGGCGATCCCCGTCACGGCGGTACGTGACCGCTCCCAGGAACACGAAGTTCTCGTCGGCGAGCCACAGCAGGAACCCGTGATGGTCGGCGACGGCGACGAACCGATCGTGCATCTCGTGGAAGTCCGCCACGACCCGGCCGACGTTGGCGATCGCCTCGCGTACGTCGGCCTCGACGCGTGCGCACACGTCGGGCCCGCACCGGTCGAGTTCGATCTGGGTCCACGCCTCGACGTGCCCGTAGCCCGCTTCGACATCAGCGATCCGCCGTCCCGCCGCACGGCGGATGGACATGATGCGATGGTCGTCGTCGCGCTCCACCTGGAGCATCGGATGGATGAGCAGGTGGATGCCGAGATCGTGGCGCTCGAGCACGATCCGGACGGTGTCGACGAGGAACGGCACGTCGTCGGTGACGAACATCAGATGCGTGCGATCGGTCTCCCAACCGTCGCGGTCGACATCCGGCGACATCACTCGCACGACGGTCTCGCCGGGTTCGCGGCGTCGCCCGAGCTGGAGATGCGCGCAAGCGGCGGCGTAGGCGTCGTCGAGTTGCCGACCTCCTGTGTCCTCCGGCGGCACCTCGCGGTAGTACTCGGCGAGGAAGGTGGCGACGAGCGGGTCGTTCGGACGGCGCTCGCGAGCGAGGTTCCGGAGTCGTGCGAGTGTGTCGTTCACGTCGTTGTGAGCCGTCATCTGTGTCTCCGCGCCGAACCCCACGGTGGCGACGGGCCTCGTGGTGGCCCGCTCCGCCTCACAGTACCCATCGCGTGCGAGGGCCACGCAATGGGGAGGAGCCGGCGCCGGCGGCTCAGGAGTAGCGTGACCTGCGTGGATCGTCAGGAGCTGCACGGAGGCCATCGATCGGTGTCGGGCGGGCTCGCTCGCGCTGCGGTCTTCGGGGCGAACGACGGGCTCGTGTCCAACGTGTCGCTGATCCTCGGGTTCGCCGGCTCGGGCGTCGACTCGTCGGTGGTCCGTCTCGCCGGGTTGGCGGGCGCCGTCGCCGGGGCGATCTCGATGGCGGCGGGCGAGTGGATCAGCGTGTCGGCCCAGAACGAACTGGTCCAGCGCGAGGTCGCCGTCGAGCGTCGTGAGCTCAGGCTCAACACGGCTGCGGAGACCGCCGAGCTCGCTTCCATGTACGAGAGCCACGGCATCTCCCCCGACACGGCCCGCGCCGCGGCCGAGGACGTGATGACGTCACCCGACGTGGCGCTGCGTGTGCACACCCGCGAGGAGATGGGCATCGACCCGAGCGATCTGCCGTCGGCGTTCCAGGCTGCTGCCATCTCGCTCGTGTGTTTCGTCTTCGGTGCGATGCTGCCCGTGGTGCCCTGGTTCTTCGATGCCAGCGGCTTCGCCCCGGCAGCCGTCTCCATCGGTATCGCCGTGGTGGCCGCCGCCTTCGTGGGCGCCGCGATCGGCCGGTTCGCCGAGCGGTCGATCCCGAAGTCGGTGGTGCGCCAGATCGCGATCGTGCTCGTGGCCTGTGCGGTCACGTACGCCATCGGCGAGCTCGTCGGCGTCAACCTCTCCTGAGTCCACCAGGAACCCACCACCGATAGAGCCCAAGGGGCCCTTCACTCATCGCGGCCGCAGCTCTCCCCCCACCTGCCGCTTTCGGAAGAGACATCACTCGTCCAGCTCGTTCGCCGGGGCATGATGAATCGGTGCCGCAGACACGAAGCATCCATCTCCGTCGATCTCAGATCATCTGGCTCGTCGTGATCGTCGCCGTCGGGGTGACCGCCGGCATCCTCGCCGGAGCGTGGTGGGGTGTCGGGGCGGCGGTGGTCACGCTGGCGATCAACGAGGTGATCGAGCGGGCGCAGCGTGCCCGCACCTGACCGCTTCGCGGCAGCTGCCGGACTCGATCGATGCTGAGACTCGGAACAGTCGTTCTCGGTGCCGACGACGTCGAACGCGCTGTTCGCTTCTGGTCCCACGCGCTCGGCTACGAGATCGTCACCTTCCCCGACTCCGACGACGAGTTCACCATCCTGGTTCCTCCCGATCGCATCGGCACACGGGTCGCCCTGCACCGATCCGTCACGCCGGTCCAGGAGCGGCCACGAGTCCATCTCGATCTCATCGTCGACAGCCCGCTCGAGCAGTCGTCGGAAATCGACAGGCTCATCGGGCTCGGCGCCACGCGCGTCCCGTGGGACCATCCGACCGACCCCGACTTCGTGGTACTGGCCGACAGCGAGGGCAATCGGTTCTGCGTCGTCGATGCGAGCCACGGCTGAGAGCCGTCACCGAACGGGGCTTCCGGCGACCTGTAGCTCCGGCCGTTTCGAGTGGGCCGATGAGGTGGCACCGCTCGCAGCGGCACTGCGGCAGGCGCCCACACGGTCTCTAGCATGGGTCCACGTGACAGCGACGCAGCAGATCAACGTCCTCGGTACCGAACTGCAGCCGTGCTCGTACGACCCGATGACGGGCTACTACCGCACCGGCTGCTGCGAGAACCGAGGCGACGATCCCGGCATGCACACCGTGTGCTGCCGCGTCACGGCCGACTTCCTCGAGTACTCGGCGTCACAGGGCAACGACCTGCGCACCCCGATGCCGCAGTACGGCTTCGCCGGGCTCGCGCCCGGCGATCAGTGGTGCGTCTGTGCGATGCGGTGGAAGGAGGCCTTCGACGCCGGCCACGCCTGCGAAGTGGTCCTGGAGTCCACCCACGTGTCGACGCTCGAGTACGTGGACCTCGCCGATCTCCGGGCCCACGCCATCTCCCCCTGACGTCGTCGAGGACTCCGAGCAGGCCCCGGGCAGATTCCGAGGGTTCGGAGACGTCGGGCAGTCGGCACACTGGAGACATGGCTGACAAGACTCTCGGACTCGGCGGCGCACTCATCCTCCTGGGGCTGATCGTCACGATCGCCTCGGACTCGGGCAGCGCCACCTCGCTGATCCCCGCCTTCGTCGGCATCGTGTTCGTGGTGCTCGGCCTGGTGGCGCGGGCGAAGCCCGACCTCAACCGGCACCTCATGCACGCCGCGGCGGCCGTCGCCCTCGTGGCGGTCCTCGGCAGCCTGGGATCGGCCGTCGGGCGCGGCGCCGAGGGCTGGGCACTCTTCGCGCAGGTCGGCACGATCGTGCTGTGCGCCGCCTACCTGTTCGTGGCCGTGCAGTCGTTCCGTGCCGCCCGACTCGAACGCGACACCGCCTGACCGACCTCTGACCTGCCGCGACCGGCGATCCACTCCAGCGTGGGTGGAACCGGTCAGATGGGCAGGTTGCCGGTGGCGCGGCGGGTGCTGCCCTCGTCGGTGTAGGCGGCGATGGTGCGCTGGGCGATCCGCATCTGGTGCACCTCGTCGGCGCCGTCGGCGAAACGGGCCCAGCGGGCGTGCTGGTACATGTGCGCCAGGGGCGTGTCGGTGGAATAGCCGAGTGCACCGTGCACCTGGATCGACCGGTCGATCACCCGGCCGAGCATGTTGGCGACGAAGTGCTTCGCCATCGACACCTCGGCCTTGAAGTCCTCCTGGCGGTCGATCTTGTAGGCGGCGTGCAGCACCATCAGCTTCGCCTGGTACAGCTCCATGGTGGAGTCGGCGATCATCCACTGGATGCCCTGCTTCTCGGCCAGCAACGAGCCGTGCGCGAATCGGTTGAGCGACCGGTCGACCATCATGTCGAGGGCCGTCTCGGCCTGGGCGATCCAGCGCATGCAGTGGGCGAGCCGAGCCGGGCCGAGCCGGTACTGACCGAGGAGGTGACCCTGCCCGCGGCCGCCGAGCATCTGGTCGTCGTGCACCCGCAGGTCCTCGATCACGATTTCGGAGTGGCCGGTGCCGCCGTGCATCGTCTCCACCTCGCGCACGTCGTTCCAGCCCTCGTGCGGCAGGTCGACGAGGAATGCCGAGTTCGCCGCCTGCGGCAGGTCGGGATCGTCCTCGGTGCGGCACACGAGGATGGCGAACTGGGCCCGGCGGGCACCCGAGATGAACCACTTGTGGCCGTTGATCACCCACTCGTCGCCGTCCTGGTAGGCCGTGGTCTGGATGAGCGTGGGGTCCGAACCCGCCACCTCCGGCTCGGTCATCGCGAAGCACGACGCCGACCTCCCGTCGCACAGCGGACGGAGGTACTTCTCCTTCTGCTCGTCGGTGCCCCAGTGCAACAGCGTGTGCATGTTGCCCTCGTCGGGCGCCTGGCAGTTGAACACCCACGGGCCGTAGTACGACTTGGCGGCCTCGGCCTGCACCATCGCGAGCTCCACGTGGCCGAGCCCCATGCCTCCCCACTCCTCGGGCATGTGCGGCAGCCAGATGCCTTCCTTGAAGGCCTGCTTGCGCAAGTCGATGAGCACCTCGATGCGATCACGCCCCTCGAGCGCCGGTTCGTCGCCATGACCCTCGATTCGCGCCTCGGCCGGCTTGACGACGTCGTCGACGAACGTGCGCACGCGCACCCGGATGTCTTCGAGTTCGGGAGTGAGGGAGAAGTCGATGGCCACGGCGCAACGATGGCAGGTGGATGTGCCGCAGGCGGAACCGAGCGCGTGACCGCTACCTTCGCGAAAGTGCGCCGTTCGAGCCGGGGATCCAGCAGCAGGTCCGACAGAGGGTTCAGCCGGCGGATGCGCGCCGTGACCGTGATCGCGCTGGTCGTGACAGCTGCGGGCTGCGGCAGCGGCGACGACGCCGGTGACGTCGCTGCGACCACCGCCGGGGCCACGACGGCCACGACGGCGCCGCGGGACGACCCAGCCGCCGCGACCGACGCCACCACGACCACGACCACGTCCACCACCACGACCACGACCACCACGACGACCACGCCGGCCACCACCGCCCCGCCGACGTCCACGACGGTGCCGATCCCCGCGGTGCCCGGCCCACTCGACCTCACGGCCGACGTCGTCGGGCTGGGCCTGTCGGTGGAGGGCCGCCCGATCCTCGCCGAACGGTACGGCACACCCGGGGGACGACGGGTGCTGGTGATCGGCGTGATCCACGGCGACGAGGACGACGGCGTCGCCATCGTCGACGAACTCCGCCGGCGCACCGTGCCCGACGGCGTCGAGCTGTGGCTGGTCGAGTCCATGAACCCCGACGGGCAACTGGCCCAGGACCGCCACAACGCCAACGACGTCGACCTCAACCGCAACTTCCCCTACCGATGGGGCCCGATCGGTGCACCGGGCGACGGCCAGTACGCCGGCCCCGCCCCGGCCAGCGAACCGGAGACACAGGCGATCACGAACCTGATCTCCCAGCTCCGCCCCGACCTCGCGATCTGGTACCACCAGGACCTCTTCGTGATCAATCCCGCGAGCGGCCGGGAAGGTGCCGTCCGCGCCCGCTACGCCGAACTGGCGGGACTCCCGATGGGCGAGATCACCGGCGGCATCTACACCGGCATCGCCGCCACGTGGGCGCGCAACGAGCTGTCACCCGACGACGGAGTGGCGTTCATCGTCGAACTCGGCGCCACCCTCTCACCCCTGGAGGCGGCCACCCACGCCGACGCCGTGCTGACGATCGCAACCGAGTGAACAAGCAGCGCTCGACGACGACTCCGCCCGGATCAGGACGACGACATCCACGCCAGGATCGCCGCGGCGATGTCCTCGCCCCGGTCGTCCTGCAGGAAGTGCCCGGCCGGTTCGAACGTCTGGTGGGGCTGCCCGGCGGCCCCGGGGATCCGGTCGACGAACTCCGACTGCAGGTGGCCGAGCACCATGTCCCCCGGCGCCCACAGCGTGAGCACCGGGCGCTCCCACCGTTCCCACACCTGCCACGCCGCACGAGTGGCCGGTACCGCCGGGTCGTCCGGGTCGATCGGCACGAGCAGCGGGAACTCCCGTGCCCCGGCGAGATGTGTCTCGTCGGGGAACGGTGCACGGTAGGCGTCCATCTCGGCGTCGGAGAGTTCGCGAGTCGTGGCCTGCTGCAGGAGCGCACCGCAGTCCATCGGGTCGAGCTCCTGCGACAGCTGGCGCCAGAACGCGAACCCGTCCCCCATCGGCTCACCGACGGGCAGCGCCGTGTTGGCGATGACCACCCGGTCGAACCAGTCCGGATGCTCGGCCATCACCCGCAGGCCCGCCAGCCCACCCCAGTCCTGCACGAACGCGTGCAGACCCTGCTCGGGCCGGTCGAGGCCGGCGACGAACTCGGCCAACCAGGCCACGTGGCCCGCGTAGGTGTAGGCGCTGCGCTCGGTCGGCTTGTCGGAGCGGCCGAACCCGATGAGGTCGGGGGCGATGCACCGGTAGCCGGCCTCCACCAGCGGCGGGATCATGCGCCGGTAGAGGTAGCTCCAGGTGGGTTCGCCGTGCACCAGCAGGAACGTTCCGGCGTCACCCGACCCTTCGTCGACGTAGGCCATCCGGAGACCGTCGACGTCGACGTCGTGGGCGTCGTACGGGAAGTCGGCGAGCGAGTCGAACCGCTCCTCGGGCGTGCGGACGAACGGTACGGTCATCGCCTCATCCTTCCACGGCGCACGACGGGACGGCGCAGGGCGACGACACCGCGTCGTGGCTTCAGTGGCGAACCACGACCGCTTCGTCGGCGCGCACGGAATCGGCGGCCGGCCCCATGGTCGACAGGACCACACCCTCGCGACCGACATCCGCGGGCCAGTCGACGTCAGCGGCGCCCAAGTTGATCAGCACGGTCAGGCGTTCGTCGTCCATCGTCCGCTCGTACCGCAGCAGGCCTCCGTCGAGCGGCGCGAGAGCCATCGCACCCGAGCGAAGCGCCGGCCACGACCGCCGGAGCGCCAGCAACGTGCGGTAGAGCTCGAACATCGAACCCTCCACGCCCACCTGCAGCTCGGCCGCATGCGTCGACGCATTGCGCGGGAACGGCAACCAGGGCGGTGTCCGCCAACCGTGGCCCGACTCGGCGTCGCCATCGGCCGTCCACGGGAGTGGGGCCCGACATCCGTCGCGGCCCGCGGGATCGACGACCCGGTCGTCGGGGATGTCGGCGTCCTCGAGGCCCAGCTCCTCGCCGTGGTAGAGGAACGGCGTCCCGCGCATCGTGAGCGACAACACCGCGGCGGCGCGGGCGCGTGCCTCGCTGCCGTAGCGGGTGCGGTGGCGCACCTGGTCGTGGTTCGACAGCACCCACGTCGGCCAGTGCGGTTCGGCGAACTCGGCCTGCGTCCGGGCGATGGCGGCGTGCATCGCCTCGGGCTCCCACGGCGTGTGCAGCGGCCGGAAATCGAACGAGAGGTGCAGCTCCCCCTCGCCCGACAGCGGGTCGCCGAGGTACGCCACGCTCTGGCCCTCGCGGAGCAGGTACACCTCGCCCACCATCATCGGCTCGTGCTCGTACTCCTCGAGCACTCGTCGGACCCGCCGCAGGAGCTCGTGTCCGAACGGCCGATCGATCGCGATCACCGGCCCCTTGGCGAGGTGGTCGGGCAGGTCCTCGACGTCGGACCCCTTGCCGATCAGGTGCACCACGTCGGCACGGAACCCGTCGACACCGCGGTCGAGCCAGTGCCGGAGCGTGTCGTGCATGGCCGCCTCGACCTCGGGATTCGCCCAGTTGAGATCCGGCTGCTCGGCCAGGAAGAGATGCAGGTACGACTGGTCGGTCACCTCGTCGTGGGTCCAGGCCGGTACCCCCTTGAACGCCGCCGTCCAGTTGTTGGGCGGCGACCCGTCGGGTCGGCGGTCACGCCACACGTACCAGTCGCGCTTCGGGTCGTCGCGCGACGATCGCGACTCGACGAACCAGCGATGCTGGTCGGACGTGTGGTTCGGCACCCAGTCGAGCAGCAACCGCATGTCGCGGTCGTGGAGCCCGGCGACGAGCGCGTCGAGGTCGTCGTCGGTGCCGAACACCGGATCGATGGCGCAGTAGTCGGAGACGTCGTAGCCGAAGTCGGCCATGGGGGAGGCGAAGATCGGCGAGAGCCACAGCGCGTCCACGCCGAGCGCTTGCAGGTGGTCGAGCCGGGCCGTGATGCCGGGCAGGTCACCGACCCCGTCGCCGTTCGAGTCGGCGAACGATCGCGGATAGATCTGGTAGACGACGGCGTCGCGCCACCACGGATGCTCGTTTCCCGGCTGGTCCGTCACGTCCGACAGTGTGACATCTCCACGGGGGAGTCCACATCCGAGGCGCCACCCGCACCCGAAACGGGGTTCACGCAGCCGAAACACTGCAGGCGCAACGCCCGAAACACGGCGTCCCTACCGTGGATGTCCATGCATCACCTCGCAGCGAGGCCGGGCCCCGGATCCCCCTCCACCCTGTGATCGACGACGTCGACCCGTTCATCGGGACAGGCGTCACCGACCTCGGTGTACCGGACGGCCTCGCTGCGGCGTGGTGGTGGCCCAAGCCACCGGTGGGCAACACCCACCCCGGCGCCACGCACCCGCTCGGCATGGTGTCGGCGTGTGCCTACTCGGGCGCCTACCCCACCGGCTACGGCATCCACGACCTCGTCACCGAAGGCGTCCCGCCGGCACTGCACGACCGGCTGCAGGCGTCGGGGTTCACCCACTTCCAGCAGTCGGGCACGGGCGCCATCCGCAAGTACTACAACTACTTCCGCGTCACCCCGATGCTCGGCCCGCTCGACGAGCTGGGCGCCCTCTGGGATCTCCACGACGAAGTCGCCCATCCCGGCTACTACGCCGCCGATCTCGCCGCCGACGGCAACGACCCGGCGCGTGACATCCGCTGCGAGTTGACCGTCGGCCCGAAGAGCGCCGTCCACCGCTACACGTTCCCGGCCCACGACAGCGCCCGCATCGTGGTGGACTTCTCGCACGGCGGGCTCACGATCGAACACGGCCGCACGGTGCCGACCACCGCCGGACTGCGCGTGGTGGAGCCGGGCGTCGCCCAGGGAGACCTGGTCGTGGAGGGTGCACCGCTCGCCGTGCACATCGAGTGCGACACGCCGGGCTGGCGCACGATGCTGTGGTACGACCGGCGCCTGATGCCGGGCGGCACCCAGCTCGACTTCGACTCGATCCGGCCGACCACGCTCCGGCCCTTCGGACTGCTGTTCATGGGCCCGTCCGACGAGGCCCATCCGGTCGAACTGCGGCTGGGGTTCTCTCTGCGCGGCGTGGATCAGGCGCGCACCAATCTGAGAGCCGACGTGCGCAGCCGCTCGCGCTCGTTCGACACCCGCCGCGAGGACACCGGCCGGTCGTGGTCACAGATGCTCGACCGGATCCACGTCGACACTCCATCCGGCGATCGGGCCACGGTGTTCTCGACGGCGCTCTACCACTCGCTGGTCAAACCCTGCTTCGCCCCCGGCGAGAGCCCCTTCTGGACGGCGTCGGGCCCCTTCGTGTTCGACATCGCCACGATGTGGGACATCTACCGCACGCAGCTGCCGCTGCTGACCACCCTCGCCCCCGACCGCGCCGTGGAGCTCGCCACGGCGCTGGTCGTGGTCTGCGAACAGGAGGGCAACCTGCCGATCGGATACCGGATGGCACGCGGCGCCGACCGCTTCTCACGGCAGGGCAGCGCACTCGCCCACACGTTCCTCGCCGATGTCTGCGCACTCGAACTGCCCGGCATCGACTGGGACTGGGTGCTGGTCCACATGCACAACGACCTCCGCCGCAACTACGGCGAGGAGTACCTCGAGCGGGGCATCGCCCATCCGGTCACCCACACCCTCGACATCGCCGTCGGCTACCACTGCACGGCGACCGTCGCCCGGCATCTCGGCGACCACGCCCTCGCCGACGAACTCGACGCACTCGCCGGACGCTGGCGCAACGCGTTCGACCCCACCACCGGGCTCCTCGTCGACTCGACGTTCTACGAGGGCGGCCGCTGGAACTACTCGTTCCGCCTGCTGCACGACATGGCCGCCCGCATCGAACTCGCCGGAGGGGAGCACGCCTTCTTCGACCTCCTCGACCGGTTCTTCGGGTTCGGGCAGCCACCGGTGAAACAACTCGGCGTGTCGCCCGATCCGGACACCGTCGCCGCCGGGTACGAGCTGAACCGGTTCGAAGGGCTCAACAACGAGCCCGACATGGAGGCGCCCTGGGCCTACCACTACGTCGGGCGGCCCGACCGCACCGCCGAGGTGGTGCACGCTGCGGTCAACTCGCAGTTCGGTGTGGGCCGGGGCGGCCTACCGGGCAACGACGACTCGGGCGGGCTCAGTTCGTGGTACGTGTGGGCCTCGCTCGGCCTGTTCCCCGCAGCCGGCCAGCAGATCTGGTTCGTGAACGCGCCGTCGTTCGCCGCGTCGCGGATCCGGGTGGGTGATGCCGACTTCGCCGTCGAGACGTCGGGATTCGTCGAGCCCACCGCCGGCGGCGCGGTGCAGTACGTCCAGCGCGTGGAACTCGACGGCGTGCCGCTCGAGCGCACCTGGATCACGGGCCGCGAGCTGCACGCCGGCGGGACGCTGCACGTGGAGCTCGGCCCGGAGCCGTCGGCGTGGGGGCGCAGCGTCCGGCCGCCGTCCGCCGGCACGACCGCGGCGACCGGCACGGCGCGATCGACCCGCACGTCGCCGTCCATCCCGTCCAGCACCGCCACGAGGAGGCCGTGACCATGACATCCACCCGTCCCACCCGGCGCCTCGTGATCGTGGTGCGCGCCGATCCCGTCATCTGCGGGCACTCCGGTGAGGCGCGCAACCTCGCCGAGGTGGCGCTGCAGCGGGGCTTCGACGACGTGCGCATCGTCACCTGGCCGATCCCCACGCTGCAGGCCGCCGGCCTGCCGCTGAAGCCGCTCGACACCGTGCTGCCCTACAGCCCGGGCATCACCGTGGAACGTCCCGACCCGGTGGGTGACTACAAGGTGCCCGACGCACGCTTCTACGGCGGGCTGGTGGGCCGGCTGGTGGAGTTGTTCACCGACGGTGTGCCGACCGTGGCGATGTCGCTGTACCTCACGCCCCATGCCACCGCCGTCTCCGACGCACTCGGTGTGGCACGTGCCACCGGGCTGCCGACCGACGTCGTCACGATCGCCGAAGCGGTGGGGTCCGACATCACCAACGTGGTCCGCACGTGTGTGGAGGAGCAGCAGTTCGGCGCCGCGGCGCACGTGCTCACCACGTATCTCGGCAACGACCACTGCGTCGCCGTGTCGGAGTTCACCAAGGAGCTGATCGTCGACGCCGCCGCCGCCATCGACGCCCGCCACGGCACCACCTTCGCCGCCCGGTGCCGCGAGCGTGTCGGGATCTCGTACCCGGCGATCGACAGCCGTACCTTCACCGGTCTCGACCGTGGCGCCCTGCCCGACGTGCTGGCCGGGCGTGGGCTGACCGAGGACGGCTACGTGCTGTTCCTGTCGCGCGTCACCAAGGCCAAGGGCGTCGACGACCTCATCGACGGCTACGCCGCCAGCCACACGCGGCATCGCATCCCGCTCGTGATCGCCGGTACCGGGCCCGAGGCCGACGCACTGCACGCCCGGGCCGCACCGTCGTCGGCATCCGACCGGATCCGGTTCCTCGACGACGTCGACGATGCCGAGAAGACGTTCCTGATGGCGGGGAGCGCCGCCTACGTGCTGCCGAGCAAGCCGCGGCCCGAGTTCGTGGAGACGTTCGGCATCGCACTGGTCGAGCAGATGCTCGCCGGCGGCGGTCCGGTGATCACCACGGCGACGGGCGGCATCCCCGAGGCGGTGGGCGACCACGCCACGATCGTGCCCGTGGCCGACCCGATGAGCATCGCCCAGGCGCTCGACGACGCCGTCATCCGCACGTCCTCCGAGCAACGCGCCGCGCTGTCCGCAGCCGCCCGCGACTTCGCGATGCAGTTCGACCGCGAGCAGGTGTTCGACCGCCTCTTCGCCCGCCTCGAGTCCTCCGACGACGGCCCCGTCATCGCCGCCTGACCCCCCGACAACCCCGAAAAATGCCCCGTTCGTAGCGGTAGGCGCTACGAACCGGGCAAATTCCGGGGTTTTTGGCGGTCAGACCCAGCGGGCGAAGACGTCGAGCGGTTCGCGCTCGGTGGTGAGCGAGTTGATGGGGGCGTCGGGGTCGGCGTGACCGATGGCGACGCCGCAGAAGATCCGCTGCTCCTCGGGCGCACCGACGAACTCGCTGACGGCCTTCTCGTACACCGCCCACGCCTCCTGCGGGCACGTGTCGAGGCCCGCCTCCTGGGCCAGCAACATGAAGGTCTGCAGGTACATCCCGAGATCCGACCACTGCGGCGGGCCCATCTTGCGGTCGATGAAGCAGAAGATCGCCGCCGGGGCGCCGAAGAAGTCCATGTTCTTGGCGAACTGGGCGAGACGGCCCGCCTTGTCCTCCCGGGCGATGCCGATGGTGGCGTACATGTCCTCGCCCACCTTGAACCGCGACGAGCGGTAGGGCTCCTCCAGCGGGGACGGGTAGATGTCGTAGGCGGCCGGCTCGATCGGCCGGTCGGCGATGAACTCACGGAATCGCTTCATCGAGTCGCCGTTCACCACGTAGATGCGCCACGGCTGGACGTTGCCGCCCGACGGCGCTCTCGATGCGGTGGTGAGCAGCCGGGCGATCGTGTCGTCGTCGACGGGGTCGGGCAGGAAGGCGCGGATCGACGTGCGGGCGAGGACGGCCTCGGTGACGTTCATCCCCGCAGTCTGCCGAGTCGGCCCCACTCCAGCGAATCGGGCGCCCTCCTCCCCGTCACCGACGATCCGCAGAGCCTTTGCGTGACGGAATTGTCGGGACGCCCCAACGAAAGCGTCACGCAAACGACCCGGGGGGCGAGCATCTACAGTTCGGCGGATGGCAACGATCAGAGAACTGGCCGAGGAGCACTGGCAGGGACGCGGCGAGCTCGTCCACACACACCACCCGGTGCAGCCGGTGCACGTCCACCACGACGACGGCAGCTTCTCCACCGCCAGCGAGGAGATCGAGGACGGCCTGCTCACGCTGAAGTCCATCGCCTCCGTCAACGCACTCGACACCGGCGACGGCCTCGTCATGCTCGACACGGGCGGCGCCTTCGACCGCAAGAACGTCTACGAGACCGTCCGCAACTGGCGTCCCGACGCACCGCTCGCCGCCGCCGTCTACTCCCACCACCACGTCGACCACGTGCTCGGCACCGCCCTGTTCGACGCCGAATCGGCCGACAAGGGCTGGGCACGCCCCGTGGTGTACGCCCACCAGGACCTGCCCGACCACTTCCGCCGCTACGAGAAGACCACCGGTTGGAACACGGCCATCAACCGGCGCCAGTTCGCCATCGACCTCCCCCAGTTCCGCTGGCCCGACGAGTACCGCGACCCCGACGTCACCTATGCCGAGCAGCTCAGGTTCACACGTGGGGACCTGACGTTCGAACTCACCCATGCTCGCGGCGAGACCGACGACGCCACCTGGACCTACGTGCCCGAGCGCAAGGTGCTGCATCCGGGTGACCTGTTCATCTGGGCCGTCCCGAACGCCGGCAACCCGCAGAAGGTGCAGCGTTACCTGTCGGACTGGGCGGCGGCACTGCGCCAGATGGCGGCGCGGCGGCCCGAGATCATGCTGTCCGGACACGGGCTGCCGATCTTCGGCGCCGACCGCATCGTCCAGGCACTCACCGACACCGCCGAACTCCTCGAGTCCATCGAATCGCAGACGATGGCGATCATGAACCAGGGCAAGAACCTCGACACGTGCCTGCACGAGGTGGAGTTCCCGGCCCACCTCGCCGACAAGCCCTACCTGCAACCCGTCTACGACCACCCGCAGTTCCTGATCCGCAACGTATGGCGCCGCTACGGCGGCTGGTACGAGGGCGAGCCCGACAACCTGCTCCCCGCACCCCGGGCTCAGCAGGCCACGGAGTGGGTCGCCCTGGCCGGTGGGGTCGGCAACGTGCTCACCCGCGCCGAGGAACTCCTCGCCGCCGGAGACGCCAGGCTGGCCTGTCACCTCGTGGAGATGGCCGCGCTGGCACGCCCCGACGACGCCGACGTGTGGGCAGTGCGCGCCGCTGCGTACCGCGCGCACTCCGAGCAGCACACCTCGTCGATGGCCCGCAACATCCTCGGCCACGCGGCGCAGTCCAGCGAGCAGTCACGGCGCGACCTCGCCGGCGACTACTGACCCGACGCCGACCCCCGCGCTCAGCGAGCGACGTCGCGCACGCTGCCCACCAGCGGCGCACCATTGCCCTCGCCGGCGACGCAGATGATCTCCCGATCGTCGTCACGGTCCCAGCTCGTCAGGGTGGGAACGAGCCACGAGTAGAACAGCTCCGAGTCGAAGGCGCTGATCCCGACGAACTCCTCGAACGGGCGCAGGCACCGTGCCTGGGCATCCGCCTCCAACGCATCGAGACCCGGATACGTGTCGGCCTGACTGATCACCACGGCGAAGATCTCGTGCGTGTGGGGCTCCTCGCACGGTACGACCGGCAGTTCGGTCACGGTCGCCGTGACCTCCTCACCGAAGTCGAGGCACGTCCCCGGACCGCGGGGCGCCACGTCGATCACCGAGCGTTCGGCCTCGTCACCGTCGTCGGAGCAGGACGCAGCCACGAATGCCGTGACGAGCAGCAGCGACAGGGTCGAGGCGAGGCGGAAGCGGACCACGGTGGCCGGAGCGTAGCCGAGGCGCGAGACCCCTCGCCGCCCACCCCCATCGGCTAGAGTTCGAGCGGACGGTCGACGGGTGTCGAACCGGTGAAAAGAGGGTGACGGGGCCGGTGCTGGAACTGATCGACGAGAGTCTCGAGTCGTTCCTGCGCGCCACCGTGCCCCTCAGCGCCACCGACGTCGACGTCTCCTTCGAAGCACCCGACCGCGAGTGGGGCGCCAAGCTCACCCGGCCCACCGTCAACCTGTTCCTGTGGGACATCCGGCGATCGTCCGACCGGTCGAACTCGGGTGTCCGCACCGTCGTCCACAACGGCCAGACGGTACGCCAGTCGGCACTGCCCGTCGTCGAACTCCGTTACGTGGTCACCGCCTGGACCTCCGACCTCGGAGACGAGCGGGCGCTGCTCGCCGGGCTGCTGCGAACGCTCCTCGCCCACGGGCAGGTGCCACGCGAGTTCCTCGCCGACGATCTCGCCGGCATCGAGATGCCCGTCATCAAGATCGCCCGGGCCGGCGAGGACCACATGGACGTGTTCAAGGCGCTCGAAGGGAAGGTCAAGCCCGGCCTCAACATCGTCGTCTCGAGCGAGTTCGACACCGGAGTCGTGCTCCCCGTCGGACCGCCCGTGGAGGTCATCGAGACCGCCATCGGCCGCATCGGCGAACCGGAGCGCGAACGACGTCGCCGCGTGGCCGGCGAGATCGTCGACGCCGCCGGCCGCGGCGCGATCGGCGCCATCGCCCGATCTCCCATCGACGCCGTCCGGGTCGACCCGGCGGGCCGTTTCCTGCTCCGGGCACGCGAGGGCGACGAGATCGTCGTCGACATCGAACCCGCAGCCGTGGCCACCGTCCCCCGCGACGGCGGGGTGAGGATCGAGTGAAGACCGCACTCGCGCTCTCCCACTACGAGGTCGCGCCGGGCCGGCAGGGCCATGTCGACATCGACGTGACCAACAACGTCGACGTGATCGACGGCGTCACGGCGATCGTCGACGGCATCAACCCCGACTGGATCCGGCTCGAACAACCGGTTCTGAGCCTGTTCCCCGAGGCGCGTGGCACCATGCGGCTCGTCTTCGACATCCCGGCGACGTGTCCGGCCGGGGACTACCTCGTCGTCGTCCGCATCGTCTCCACGATCGACATCGACCGCCAGGCCGTCCACGACTTCTGGCTCACGGTGGCGCCGGCGCCGGCGCTCGACATCGCCCTCACTCCGTCCATCGTCAGCGGCGGCACGAGCGCGCTCATCACCGCGACGATCGTCAACACCGGCAACACGGCACTCGACATCACCGTCGATGCGCTCGAGCCCACCCGCGAGGTCGACTGCACCGCCGAACCCAGCATGCTGCACGTGCCCCATGGGCACGAGGCACTCGTCGACATCGAGATGCGCGGCAAGCGGCCGTGGTTCGGTGAGCCCGTCAGCCGCTCGGTCACGATCACCGCCCGCTCCGGCGACGTCGTCACCGAGAAGATCGGCACCTTCCGCCAGAAGCCGAAGATCCCGCGCGGCCTGCTCACGGCACTGATCCTGGCGGGCATCGTCCTGCTGTGGGCACTGATCTTCCTGTTCGTCATCAGCGAACTGCGCAGCACCGAACCGCCCGCCAAGGCGGTCGGCACCGACTTCCTCACCGGCCCCGACAACATCCCGCTCACCCTCGTCGCCGGCACGCTCGAAGGCACCGTCACCGCCTCGACCACCGGCAACGGCGTGCCGCGGATCACCGTGGAGGCCCAGCGGGTCACGGCCGACGGCACACTCCAGCCCGTCGGGTCGGCCGCCACCGACGACGACGGGGTGTTCTCGCTGAAGGGCTTGATCCCCGGCAACTACAAGGTCCGTTTCAGCGCCGACGGTTTCGCGACCGTCTGGTACGAAGCGGGCACCGACGAGGCCTCGGCCGACGTGATCCGCCTCGACCCCCAACAGGTGGCCGACGGCATCGACATCGAACTCACGGGCAACACGGGACGTCTGCTCGGCAACATCGCCCTGCCTCCGGACGCACCCGCGATCCCCCTCACCGTCACCGCCACCCAGGTGGTGGAACGCACCGACACACCCGGAGGGTCGGCAGACGGCTCAGCGGACGGATCGACAGACGGATCGGCAGGCGCCGACGGCGACACGGCGGCAGCACCGTTCACCGCCTCACAGGTCACCACCGACGGCACCATCGACCTCGCAGGTCTGCCGACGCCTGCCACGTACACCGTCACCGTCACCGGCCCCGGATTCGACACGCAACAGTTCGAGCAGACCCTCACCGGCGGCGAGAACAGCGTCATCAACACCGTCACCCTCAGCGCCGCCACCGGCAGCATCGAAGGCACGGTACGAGACGCAGCCGGCCGACCTCTCGGAGGCGTCGCCGTCACCGCCCGTTCGGGTGACATCGAAGTGCGGTCGATCACCCCCACGAGCGGCAACGTCGGCCAGTTCCGCATCGTGGGCCTGGAGACACCGCAGACCTACGCCCTCACATTCGAACTGCCCAACTACAGCAGCACCACCGAAGCGCTCAGCCTGGCGGCCGGCGAGAACCGCTCCGGGCTCTCCCCGGTGCTCGTCGGAGGCAGTGGCACAGTCACCGGGACGGCGATCCGTTCCGACGGGACGCCGCTCGGAGGCGTCACGGTGGTCGTACTCGGCGACGGCTTCCGCTCGGAGACCACCACGCTCACCACCAGCGGCGCTGGGGGCGGAGCGGGCAGTTTCACGGTCACCGACCTGCCGGTGCCGTCGGCATACACGATCAGCCTCGGCAGCGACCGCCTCCAGACCGAAACCGTCGGCACGACGTTCTTCGCCGCAGGCCCGCAGTCGGTCGGCGATGTGGTCCTGCTCCCCGTGGACTCCCAGGTGCGTGGCATGGTCAACGGCCCCGGTGGCGGCCTCGGCGAGGTCACGGTCACGCTCTCCGACGGCTTCCGTCCACGCGTCACCACGAGCGCCACCAACCCGGCGGGCACCTATGCGTTCGCGAACGTCGCTGCGGGCTGGTACAGCCTCACCTTCGAGCGCACCGGTTTCGCCACGAAGGTCGTGCTGGTCGAGGTCGTCGCCGGCATCGACCGTCTGCAGGACGCCACCCTCCAGTCGGTCCCGGTGCCCTGATCATGCGCGCACTGGCCTGGCCCGAGACGGTGGAGGTGTCCCCCGGCGACTCCGGCTTCATCTCGGTCGCCATCACCAACACCTCCAGCGTGATCGACGCCTACCAGGTCCAGGTGTTCGGCCTCGACCCCACGTGGGTCGACATCGAACCCGCCCGGCTGTCTCTGTTCCCGGGTGACACCGAGAGCGTGTCGATCAACCTCCGGCTTCCCGAGGACTATCCCGCGTCCCGACGGACGCTGGCGGTCAACGTGGTGTCCGACGACGATCCGGGATCGTTCGCACTCAGCCAGGTGGAGCTCGCCGTCCAGCCCCTGACGCAGACCTCGCTCCAGATCGACCCCACCATGATCACCTCGGGGCACAGCGCCACGTTCGGGATGGTGATCGGCAACATCGGCAACGCCGCCGTCACGGCCACCGGGTTCGCCGTCGACCCGGAGGACCTCGCCGAGTTCACGTTCGAGCCACCGCACGTCGTGGTCCCGCCAGGCCGCGAGCAGATCATCCAGGTCACCGCCAGCGGCGGTCGATCATGGTTCGGTCCTCCACGTCCGCGCACGTTCACGATGGGCGTCGAGGCCGAGACCAGGGTCGAGGCGCTGGCGACGTGGGTGCAACGCCCCCGCATCGGCCGATGGCTGCTCACCCTGCTCGGCCTGCTCACGGCGGCAGCGGTGTTCGCCGCCGTGTTGAGCCGATCGTTCGACCGGGTCGTCGACGAAGCGCGCGTCTCCAACGAACTGCTCGATGCTGCCCTCAGCAGCGACGACGCCGGCGGGGTGGAGGTGCCGGCCAACCCGGGTTCGGTGAATGGCCAGCTCGTGTCGCGCACCACCGGCCAGGGGCTGTCGGGCGCACAGGCCGAACTGTTCGTGGCGTCCGACGATCAGAATCCGTTCAGGACGGCAGCCAGCGACGACGAGGGCCGCTTCACGTTCTCCAACCTCGGCGCCGGGAAGTACCTGCTCCGGCTGAGCGGCGCCGGCGTGAACGAGATCTGGTACGGCAACACGTCGACGTCCGCCGACTCGACGCAGATCCCGGTCGAACTCGGCACACCCACCGACCTCGAGCCGATCGTGATCGGCGGCATCCCGGTCCCCGTCGAAGGGGCCGTCGCCGTCGACGACCCTGCCGGCGTCACCGTCACCCTGATCGTCGCCGGCCAGGTCGACCCGTCGACCGACGCCGTCGTCGCCACGGTGGAGGTGGGCCCGGACGGCAGTTTCGTGCTGCCCGACGTGCCGTCACCGGGCGAATTCGAGATGGTCGTGTCGAAGCCCGGGTTCGCCACCGAGACCCGCCCTGTGGTGCTCGAGCCGGGTCAACCCCTCGAGGGTGTGGAGGTGACCCTGCGGCCCGGCAACGGGATCATCGACGGATCGGTCACGGGCCCGACCGGGCCGTTGGGAGGAGCCACCGTGGTGGCCACCGACGGCACCGAGCAGATCGAGACGGTCTCGCTCACCGAGGGCACCGTCGGCAGCTTCACGCTGCGCAACCTCGCCGTTCCGGGCCAGTACACGGTCACGGTGTCACGTGACGGGTTCGCACCCGAGTCACGCACGATCGCCCTCGAGGAAGGTCAGTCGTCGGTCCCGTTCACGGCGCGTCTGCTACCGGCGATCGGGTCGATCCAGGGACGTGCGCTGATCGACGGCGCACCTGCACGCGGTCTCACCGTGGCGATCAGCGGTGGTGAGGTGAACCGCACGACGGCTGTGCTCAGCCAGGGGACGGCGGCGGGCACCTATTCCTTCTTCGGGCTGCCGGCACCGGCCACCTACACCCTCACGTTCTCCGGCGCCGGCACCATCCCGCAGGTCCGCGTGATCGACCTCGACCCCGCATCGGGCAACGAGAACGTGGGCGGGGTCGACGTGGCGCTGTCCGAGGAGCGCACGACCGTGCGAGGCCTCGTGCTGGACGTGGACGGCTCACCCGCGTCCCAGGCGACGGTCGTGTTCACCGCAGGGATCGACCCGCTCACCCAACTCACTGCCGACGAGCCCGAAACAGGCACTTTCGCGTTCTCGGGTGTGGCTCCCGGCGCGTACACGCTCACCGCCAGCCGCACCGGCACCGAACAGGTCGTGATCCTGGTGAACGTCTCGGCCAGCACTCCGACGCCGGCGATCACGGTGCAGCTCGGGGTAGCGGCCAGCATCACGGGCATCGTCGACGGTTTCGATCCAGCTCTCGAGAACGCCACCGTCCGATTGTTCGAGCCCAGCCTCTTCCCCGTGCAGGCACTCGCCGAGACCCAGACCGACGACACGGGCAGCTACTCGTTCCTCTCGCTCGACGCACCGGCTTCGTACGTGGTGGCCGTCTATGCCAGCACCACCGCTGCCGATCCGCTCGACTCCGAGGTCGTACGCACCGAACCGGGCGTCCCCACGCTGGTCCCGACGATCACGGTGCAGTTCCCGTGAGCACTCGCGTCGTCGCGCTCACCTCGTCGTTGTCCACCGCGCCCGGCGACGTCGCGCTCGGTCGGGTCGAGATCCACAACGACGGCTCGGCCGACGCCGTCTACCGGGTCGACGTGGTCGGCATCGACATCACCGCCGTCGACGAGAACGTTCCGACCCGGACCGTGTCGATCCCGGTAGCCGCCGGCTCGTCGTCGATCGCCGAAGTACCCATCTCGATCCCGCGGTCGCTCGGCATCGGTGAGCACGCAGCCGCATTCGAGGTCACGTCAGACCGGCCGGCCGATCGGCCCGCCCTGTGTCCGTTCACCCTGTCGATCGCCTCGGTGGCCCGCGTCGACCTCGAGCCGCAGCCCTCCACGATCCGGGGCCGCCGCCGGGCGAAGTTCCAGGTGGACGTCACGAACCACGAACCGCAGGTGGTCGCCGTCACCCTCGATGCCGAGGCCACCGATGTCGCCGTCCAGTTCGGTGTCGACGCGTTCAGCCTCGCACCCGGCCAGCGCGCCGTGGCCAAGGCGAAGCTGAAGGGTCCTCGTCACTGGGCAGGTGAACCGACCCAGCACAACATCGTCATCACCGCACGCGGCCGGGCCTCGTCCACGTCGACCACGGCGGCATACATCCAGCGGCCGCTGTTCGCCCACAAGCTCAGAATGGCAGTGGTCGCACTCACCGTGATCGCCCTGTGGCTCGGCGCCATCGGTGGCGTGGCGTTCTGGTTGGCCAACCGCACCGACGATGCGGGCCCCACATCTGCCGAACTGATCGGCGTCGACACCGACGGAGACGGCATCACCGATTCGTTCTTCGATGCCGACGGCAACCCCGTCACGGGCACCGACACCGACGGCGACGGCATCCCAGATGCGTTCGTCGACGCCAACGGCAACCCCGTCACGGGCACCGACACCGACGGCGACGGCATCCCCGACACGCTGGTGGACGCCGACGGCAACCCGCTCGAAGCCGTCGACACGGATGGCGACGGTGTCCCCGACGGTCTCTCCGACGGATCCGCCGACCAAGTCGTCGCCGATGGCGACGAAGAACCCGCGGTTCCGTCGTCCACGGTGCTGCGCGGCACCGTGCAGGCACAGGGCGACCCGGACGACATCTCCATCACGCTGGCGCCCATCGAACTGGGTGAGCAGCCGTCGGCACAGACCGCTGCGCTGGGCTTCGCAGGTGGTGGCGCCGCCGCCGATGGCGGCAAACTCTGGCCCGTCCGCTACGGCCGGATCGACGCGTCGACGGGCCCCGTGCGCCAGACCGAAGCAGTGGCGCCGCTGCAGATCACGCCCGACACCGACGGCATCTGGCTCTTCACCGACGTGGCTGTGCGCCAGACCTACGAGCTCGTCTTCACCAAGCCAGGTTTCGACACGCAGTCGTTCGTCATCACGCCACCCGAGGACGGTTCGCCGATCGAGCTCGACGTCGAACTCGTGCCGGCCAGCGGTTCGGTGAGCGGCCGGGTCACCGGCCCGGGAGGGGCACTCGGCGGCGTCGCCATCGTCGTCTCCGATGGCACCCTCACCTTCGAGACCACGTCCGCAACCGACGGCGACATCGGCAGTTGGTCGCTCGAGGGCCTGAGCACGCCCGGTGTGTACACCATGACGGCGACGCTGCGTGGGTACGGTACCGAGACCATCCAGATCGACCTCGGTGCGGGCGACGAACGCACGGGTGTGAACCTGGCGATGCGCCCCGGCGTGGGGTCGGTGTCGGGACGTGTGGTCGGCGAGACGGGGCAGCCGCTACCCGGCGCCACGATCACGGCCACCAACGGTGAGACGACGCTCAGCACATCGACGCTCACCGAGGGCGCCGTCGGCACGTTCAACCTGCCGCAGCTCGACGTGCCCCTGACCTACACGGTCAAGGTCGAACTCGACGGCTACATCACCCAGACCCGCCGGGTACCGCTGAACGGCGCGCTCGGGGGCGTCGACTTCGTGATGAACCGCACCACGCTGCGGCTGACCGGACAGGTCAACAGCTCCGAGGGCGGCGGCATCCCGAGCGCCGGCGTGATCCTGTCGACCGGCGACCTGCAGTTCCGCACCTCGACCGCCGTCGCCCCCGACGCAGGCTTCTTCTCGGTCGACGACCTGCCGCCCGGGGTGTACTCCATCACGTTCGAACACTTCCAGCACGAGACGGTCACCGAGTTCGTCACCCTCACTGCCGGCGTCACACCGTCGCCTCTCGACGTCACCATGCAGACCACCGACGGCCCACCCGACATCGGCACCGGTTCGCTGGTGGTGAGGGTGCTCGACAACGACCCGCTCGCCGATCCGCAGGGCATCGTCGGGGCAACGGTCACGCTCACGCGGAATCGCACCAGCGACCCGCCGATCGTCGTCACCGATCCGGCGTCGCCCGACGTCCGCATCGACGATCTCGCCATCGGCACCTACACGGTGCGCGTCAGCGCACCGGGCTTCAATTCGTCGATCCCGCAACAGGTGTCGGTGGGGCTCAACGAGGAGCAGCGGGACATCAGGCTGCAGGAGCTGGGGCAGGCGAACGGCACCGTGATCGACCCCATTTCCGGGGCCGTTCTCACCGACTACCAGATCACGATCTACGAGGTCCGTCCCATCGGCGAGTTCCTCGTCGGCACGTTCCGCGAACAGGGAGGCCAGTGGCAGACGCCCCCCGACGTGCTGCGGACCGGGACGTACCGGGTGGAGATCCGGCCCGAGGACGCTCCGACGGGCTACCTCGTCGTCGGGGACCAGATCCTCGACCCGGTCGCCGGCAAGCCGATGCAGTTCGTGGTGCCGACCGTGGAGGAGGCGACCGTCGAACCGGTCGCAGTCGCACCGATCGAGGCCGACCCGTTCCCGGAGCTGTCGGGTCGTGTGTTCCGGCCCGTCCTCGACGGCACCACGGTGGAGTTCCAGCCCATCGACGACGAACGATTGGTGGCGGCGGTCGAGTGCAATGGCCAACCCGTGGAGAACGTGGACATCCGTGACACGGCCGGCCTGCAGGACGGCACCCTCTTCGACGAGTTCTTCGTCGACAAGGGCAACGTGGCCAAGGCCATCAGGGATGCCAGCCCGCCGTACCAGTTGCCGGCATCGTGCACCGTCACCGTCACGGCCTCCGACACCGACGCCACCACCACGGACTTCGAACCGCTGACCTTCGACATCACCGACGTCGACGTCAGCAACGGCATCACCCTCAGCAACCGTCGGGTCAACTCGGCGCTGGTGCAGCCCGTCGGGACGTTGGCGGGCACCGTGTTCTGGGTCGACGGAAATGCGTCCGCCGACCCACCGCCACTCGGCGAGCGGCTGCCGCTCGCAGGGGTCGCGATCGCGGCGAACGGGGTGATCAACGACTTCGCCCCACGAGAGGCGCCCCTCACCGACACCGAACTCGAACCCACGACGGTGCCGTCGAACATCGCGGTGAGCTCCGATGCCAGCGGCGCCTGGTCGGCGCCCGGCCAGATCTTCGGCCAGTCGAACTACACATTCACCGAGGCGGGCTTCGGACCGGGCCTGATCACGGTGCGCATCGACGAGAGCGGGCGGACGGTCACACAGGGCTCCGGGGTGCGGCTCAACCCGGAGGGCGGCGGGTTCGCCGTCGAACTCTCCCCGCCCGGGAAGGGTCAGATCAGCGGAGACGTGACGATCCTCACCCGCAGTCCGGACCTGACCTATCCCGACCTCGTGGAGACGACCAACCCGTTCGGTGACGCCCCACCCGCCGGGGACGTCGCCATCGACGTCGACACGAACGTCACCACCAACGTCACCACGGCCACGTTCACGGTCACCAACGCCGACCCCGGAACCTGGCAGGCCCGGTTCGAGGCTCCCCGGAACCATCAGTTCCTTCCGCTGCCGGCCCCGCCCGACCCGCTCCCCCCCACATGTGAACTCCCATGGTGCGTCGAACAACAGGTCGGGCCGTTCCCCACGCCGTCCACCACCGCAACGGGCTTCGACACGACCCTGGTCGAACTCGGCGCACTCGATGTTCGGCTGTACGACGCCGACGACCCGGCGCAGACCCCTCTCGACATTCCCGCCGCGCTCGCGGTCACCATGATCTCCCCCACCGGGTCGACGACCGATCCGTCCTACACCGGATCGGCGCTGCCCGAGTCGGCACCCGCCGAACCCGGTGACACGTTCCGGATCGAGGAGTTGCCCGTGAGCGCAGCGACGCCCACGAGTGCCTTCGTCCAGTATTCGCTGTCCGTCGAGGTCCCGCAGTACGACGACAGCGCACTGAAGAACGTCAGCTTCTCCGTCCGAGCCGGCGAGACCGCCACGCTGCTCCTCCCGGTCGAACCGTTCGGCACGATCGAAGGATCGGTGTTCGGCCGGGACGACGCCGACGACGTCCTCACTCCTCCCACCGGACTCGTCGGTCTCACGGGGCCGGAGACCACACTCACCGCTGTCCGTGTCACGAGCGGGGGCACCGACTGCGACGGCACCCTTGCAACGGGCTGTCCGGCGGCTGACGTGTCCGTCTCCGTCACCGCCACGAGCACTTTCTCGTTCAGCGCCGAACCCGGCTTCTACCGCCTGGAGTTCGAAAACGGCGCCTTCGACACCGGCATCCCGCTCCTCCCCGTCGTCGGCAACCTGCCCGCACCGACCTTCCCGGATCCGCCCACACCGACGCTCGCAGCCGGTGTGTTCGAGATGCGCAACGACGCCGACAACGAACTGAGCCCCGTCGTGTTCGACAAGATCCGGGGCCAGCTCACGATCAGCACCGTCACCGCCCTGACAGGTGGCACACCGGTGACGGGAGCCGTCTACGACATCTTCGACACCTGCGCATCCAGCGCAACAGCCGGAACCGCCGTGACGGCCACGCCGATCTCTCTGTACCCGGGCGTGTACTGCCTCAAGGTGAACAAGTACGACCCGTTCCCGACGAAGGCCGCCTTCCCGGCGGTCGTCACCATCACCATTCCCGATGCAGTCGGCGGAGTGGCCCTGACCCTCGACGTGATCACACCCCTGCCCGAGCTCGCACCCAGCATCGTCGGCACGATCCGGGCAGAGAACACGCTCGATCCGGCCGCAGCCGTCGCCCTGCCGAGCACACCGATCGAACTCACGAGCACGTTCACGTCCCCGAACCAGATCGACGTGAACGGTTCGCTCGTCGACAACGTCGAGGACGGCTCTGCGTCGGCCACCGCCGTCCTGTCCGCCACTGTCGGCGAGGCCACCTACACGTTCACGAACGTGCCGACCGGCTCACATTCCATCACCGCTCCGTCGATCCCGGGATACACGTTGGTGAGCACCAATCCGGCCCCGGCCACCGCAACCGCCATGGGGCCGAACACCGGACCGACATTCGTGTACGTGGCCGGCCGCGCCAATGTCGCGTTCGTGCTCGACGACGGTGCGGGCGGAGACGAGTACCCGCTGGCCATCGACGACACCGTCCGGACCGGGGTGTCACTCACTGCTCCGTCGGGTGCCATCTACACCGACTACGCGTTCGACGACAGCGACGACGGGCTCGTCTTCTTCAACGTTGCTCCCGAGGACGGTGACTGGACGGTCTCGTTCACCGACGCACTCCACGACGACGTGGAGGCGACGGTGGTGATCCCACTCGACGTCGACGTCGACACCGACGACGACTCGGCGGCGGACGCTCGCAACGGTGGAACCATCGCTACCACTGCGAACGCCGTGCGGATCTCGGGCCAGGTCAGAGAAGAGTTCCGGCCCGGCCAGTACCGGCCTCTCCAGACGGGAGGAACGGTTCAGATCAGCGGCGCGGCGTCCGACACCTTCGCCGGTGACGGGTCCACCGACGACTACACCTTCGACGTTCCTTCACTCACGGCCTACAGCCTGCAGGCAGACCAGACGAACTTCGAGCCCGTGACGACCTCGTTCACACCGACGCAGCTCGGTGCGATCGTCACGGGACCCGCGATCGACCTCGTCCAGAACGCCCAGGTCGTGGTCACGGTGGCCCCCGCGGTCCCTGCGGCTCCCCTCGGACTTCGCCTCTATCTCGCCGGCTCGAGCGCGGCGAGCCCGGCGGTTCCCACCGTGAACAACAATGTCTACACGTTCTCGGTTCCCGCCGGCTCCTACTATGCACAGGCGCAGCCCGTCGGATATCCCACGACACGATCGCCCGGCACCATCGCCGTGGCGATCGGCGACGGCTACGAAACGAGCACCACGGCAGGTCAGATCACGCTGGCACTCCCCCGTCTGATCGAGCTCACCGTACTCGGCACGTCGAACGCCACGGTCGCTCTGTACGACGACCTCACCGACCCGCCGATCTGCCCCGGAACCACTGCATCCACCTCGTCGACGTTCACGTTCGCGAGCAACGTCCCCTGCCCCGGAACGATCCCGGAAACCGGGACACTGAACCTCCTGGTGAGCGCCTCCGAGCGGCGAACCCAGGTCGTTCAGGTCCCCGACGTGGCCAGTGCCACGCTGTCGGTCACCCTCCGCCCGCTCGCCCAGGTGACCGGCACGATCAACGCCCCCGACAGCAACACCCTGCCATCGGGGCAGGGTGTCGTGGAGGCGACCGACGGCACCAACACGCTCACGGGTACGGTGACCAGCGGGTCCTACACGATCACCGGACTGACCGCCGGCACCAACGGCGTCTCGAAGTCGTGGACGATCAGCTACGACCAGGTCGGCGTCGGGACATCCGCCGCCGTCGCGACCGTCGACGTCTCGGGCACGTCGGACAACTCGGTCACCCGCAACCTCACGGTGACGGCGCAGACGCTGACCGTGCCGTTCAAGGTCACGGAGGCTGGATCGAGCCCCCCCAACAACGTCGGAGGTGCGACGGTGACGTTCGCAGGTGCGTCTCGAGACACGATCGGCAACGGCACCACGACGTTCACCGTTCCCGAGACGGCGACACTCACCTGGACCGTGGCCGCCGACGGCTACTACATCAGCTCCGGCACCGTCACCCTCGGCTCGACCCGGACACTCCCCGAACAGCCGGTGGCATTGACCGTGCGCGCACCGATCGCCGGCACCGTGGTCACCGGGTCGCCCGCCACAGCAGTCGACGATGCCACGGTACGCATCTGTCCCTCGACGGCCACTTCCATCTGTGCCTCAGGGACGCTGTACCCCGATGACACTTCGAGTGCGACCGGTGCATACAGCTTCTCCGCTGACGTTGCGACCGGCTCCTACAAGATCTTCGCCACCAAGTCGACCACCTCCGGTAGTCCAGCAACGACAACCACGGCAACCAGTTCGATCGATCTCGTCGTGGCTGCTGATCGCCGATTCACCCTCACACCGTCGACCGGTCAGATCCTGCTCCCTGCGCCGAGCTGATACGGCAGCGGTCCAACAGCTGAAGGACGCTCATCCACGCCACTGGACGCGATGAGGAGCCGGTCAGAGGGAGGCGAGGATCGGGATGGCGATGGCGGCGGCGATCACCGCGGCGGCCGGCCACCACCACCACGGGGTCGTGATCGGCTCGGGCTCGGGCTCGGGTGGAGGCGGCGGAGGAGGAGGCGGAGGCGCCACGACCACCACGGGCGGCTCGACCGGCTTCGGGTCGAGTTCGGCACGGCACCGCAGGCAGTACGTCTCACCGAGCGGGTTCAGCTCGCCGCAGTCGGGACAGACCTTGCTGCCCACCCGGTGACGGCCACCCGCCCCCGGCAGACGCCGCAGCGTCGAGTCGCTGTTGGCACCCGGCGTGGTGGCCGGCACGTTCGACGACACCCAGAACAGCGGGAAGTCACAGTGCGAGCAGAACTCCTCCGACGAGCGGCGGATCGACACCAGCTGGGTCTGGTGGCCGCATTCGGGGCAGGTGATGTCAGCCATCGTTCGGTCCTCCCGCAGGTACCTGGGGGCGTGGCAGTTGCCCGGTGCGGGCGGTGAGTGCATCCTCGGTCGGCCACACCCGCTCACCCGCGACCCACAGGTCGAATGTCACCGTGGCCGGCAATTCGTCGCGCACGATGCGGATCAGGTCGGCCACCGAGTTCCAACCGGCCGACTCCACGTCGAGCCGCACGTGCGGTGCGGCAGCCGGCGACTCGCCCTCGGGGAACACGCCACCCGAATCGCGAACCCGAGCGGTGCCGCCGCTGAGCAGCTCGAGCAGCAGTCGCAGCCCGCGCTTGGTGCCACGCCACTGGATCAGCTCGGCGTAGCGCAGCACGATCTCGCGCTGGAGGCGGTCGTCGATCGACGAGTCGAGCCACTCCACACCGAGCCAGCGGGCCAGGGTCTGCACCATCGGCGCCGGCGCCACCGTGGGGTCGTACATGTGCGGCAACGTGTCGATCTGGTGCACGACGGTGTCGCCCATCCGCTGGAAGATCGACACGAAGCGGTACAGGAAGTCGTCCTCCGCCATCCCCACGGGGAGTTGGTGGAGCAACCAGTCGTCACGTCGCATTGCGGGTCACCTCACGATCACCTGGTGGTTGGTGGACAGGAACAGCGAGTCGGGAGCGAGCTTCACGAGCTCCTTGCCGAACCCCATGCGCTCCTGGTTGCGCAGGTCGTACTCGAAGAACAGCACCTCGTCGACGCGTTCCACACCTTCCACGGCCTCCAGCAGCTGGAACACCTGGGCGGCGTTGAGGTCGACGTCGAACGCCCACCCGAGGCCCTCGGGGCCACCGGTGAGCGGGTTGATGAAGTCATAGAGCGCCCGCATGGCACGGTCCTGCACGAGCGACGGTGGACGACCCGGACGGGCCGACACCAGCGCCGCCACCGTCACGCCCTGGTAGTAGGGCGTGCCGATCTCGATCTTGCTGCCCAGGATCCGCCGGTCGTCGAGGTAGTCGCCGATCCGCCGGATCATGTCGTCGGGCAGCGCGAAGTGGTCGAGCTGCAGCGTCTCGGGGCGCTGTTCGATCGACGGCACCACCAGCAGCCGGACCGGGTCACCCGGCTCCACCGGGGCGAGGCACCGCACGCGCCCGACGCGGCTGTCGGCCTGCGCCGTCAGCCGTTCGAAGTCCGACACGGTGACGGCACGGCCACCCGCCCGCAACGACTGCGGCCCGCGCCGCTTGACGTTCTCGACGGTCTCGGCGTCGACACCACCGGTCGCCGGCACGAGGTTCTGCACGCGGGAGATGAACGGCAACGACGACCGCAACGACGTGAGCGTGTTGGCGCCCACGTTGCCGGCGCCGCCACCACCCGTGCGGTACGAGTTGAGGCGGATCCGGGCGCCCTCCGGTGGCACCGCACCGTGCTGGCGCATGCTGCCGTCGGGATAGCGGATGAGCGGGCCGAACCGGATCTCGCCGGTGAACGAATCCCAGGCGAAGTGCAGGTCGTCGCGGTCGGAGTCGACGAAGTCGGTCACCTCGGTCCAGTCCTGCCAGCCGCCCTGGCGTTCCACCTGCAGCGTCTCGTTGGCCTCACGGGGCAGCACCGGCACCCGGCTGCACCGGAAGCTCTGGTCGGCCTTGCCGTTGCTCTTGCCGACGATGTCGTCGACCACGGTGTCACTGTGCTCGGCGAGCACGGTGCCGCCCATGGTGCGGGCCCGCACGCGTCGCAGCTGCGGCGAGGCGCGATATGCCGGTCGGTCGGGTGTGGGTGGCAGCAGGCGGGCCCGCAGCCAGTGTGCACGCACGCCGCCGAGCGTGAGCGGCTGGTGCTCGCCTGCGAGCAGCAGGGTGATGCTCCCGTCGCGGTTGAGGCCACCGGTGGTGTCGGCGATCTCGCCGGGGCCGAGCAGCTCGGGGATCGTCGCCGCCACCCAGCCCTCGCCCTGCCACGACTCCCACACGAGCGGCGGCCGGCTCGGATTCACCCCGATGCCCTCCACCGAGGCCTCCACGTCGAGGCGCAGGGCGTTGCCCGCCAACGAGTTCTCGAATCCGAGGTAGAACGCGTCCCCGGGCGTCATCGGCTCACCGGGGAAGCACTTCACGCTCGTGAGCCCCACCGTGAGGTCGTCGTAGACGTCGGCGAAGCGCTCGTCGCCGTCGGACGTGAGGGCGGCCACGATCGTGGGCGGCACGATCAGCGCATCGTCGAGCGTGGTGAACACCCGCGTCTCGCCCACCGTGCCCGACGTGGCCACCTTGGTACCGGACGGGATCCGGACGGTGGAGCCGTCGTCGCCCGACCGCCAGAACGTGAGGTCGACACGCGCCGCGGAGGCCGGGAACTGCTCGAACCCCAGCAGGTTGAGCATCCGGGTGTAGAACACGTCCGGCGCCTGGTTGAGCCGGAACAACATCGTCTCGGTCATCCAGGCGAACAGCTCGATCAGCGCCACGCCCGGGTCGGACAGGTTGTGGTTCGTCCATTCCGGGCAGAGCTGCGGGATCATCCGCTTCGCTTCGTCGACGAGGTCCTGGAACTTGCGATCGTCGAGGTTGGTGACGGGCAGACTCATCAGTCGTCCTCTCGGGGGATGACGTAGAACGGATACACCAGGTTCCGGCGGTCGTTGGTGGCCTTCACCACGTAGTCGATGTGGATCAGCACCGCTCCCGCATCGTGTTGCGACGGGTCGAGGCGGACGTCGTCGAGGACGACCCGCGGCTCCCACCGCCCGATCGCCTCCCGGACGGCCTCACCCATCAGGCCGAGCGTGTTCGCGTTGATCGGCTCGAACAGCAGCTCCCAGATCCGGCAGCCGAAATGCGGGCGCATGAGTCGCTCGCCGGGCGCGGTGGTGAGGATCATGCGGATCGACGAGTCGAGGTCCTCCACGCCCGAGGACGTGGCGATCGAACCCGACTGGTCGACGCGCAACGGGAACGAGATGCCCCGTCCGATGAAGTCCGATGCATCCGACATCAGTTGATCTTCACCATCGAGCCCTTCACGTTGGTGATCGCCGACGACTCCAACGTCGCCGGTGCACCGGCCTTGAGGTCGAGAGCAGCGCCGGCCTCCACCTTGGCGGCGGCACCGGACGTCACATTCACGTTGGCGCCGCCGTCGACGGTGATGTCACCGCTTCCCTCGATCGTGATGTTCGCCCCGGTGATCGTGATGTTGCCGTCGGCGTCGATCTCGATCGAGCCGTTGTCGTTGTGGAGCTTCATCGGGTTCGCGCTCGAGAGGAGGTCCACGCGGGTCTTGGCGAGCTCGAGCACCGCCTCGTCGCCGGCGGTCTTCAGGCGTACGAACTGGTCGGCGTCTTCGCTCCCGTCGGCCAGGTAGATCTCGTGGCCGAGACGCGACGTCATGGCTCGCGCCACCACCGCCCCGCTGTCGACCATGCCTCCACCGGCGGTGAGGGGTGCCGTGTCGGTGCCGTTGGTGAGGCCGCCGAGCACGAACGGGTGGTCGATGTCGCCGTGCTCGAAACCCACGAGCACCTCGTCGCCGACCTCGGGGATCACGGTCCACCCGCGGCCCGCACCGCCGCCGGGCTGCATCACCCGGGCCCAGGCGCTCTCCTCCGAGTCGGACAGGTACGGGAACGTCACCTTCACCCGGTTGAGGTCGTCGGGGTCCTCGTTGTTGGTGACGAGCCCGATCGTGAGGCTGCCCAGCATGTTGTGGAGCGTGGGCCGGTTGTCTCCACCGATCACGTCGATCAGCGAGGTGGGCGCGTTGCCGCCGACCTCGAACAGCGTGCGGAACGAGCCGGTGGCTCCCCAGATGTGCTCGATGCCGCTGCAGTAGTAGTCGCCGTTCCAGTCGTCGACCAGCCCCGCCAGCGTGAGCTTGGCCCCCGGCACCAAGGCAGGATCGGGCTCGGCCTCTCCGCGGGCCCGCAGGAGCGAGGCCTCCCGGTCGGCGACGATGCCGTTGGCGAGCAGCTCGGCATGGTTCTGGTCGCGAACCGGATGCGGGATGCTCATCAGCATCGTGCCGCCGACGGTGGAACTGGCGATGTCGCTCGCCGAGAAGCCGTTGAGCGACGAACCGGCTCGTGTCCCCGACGACGAACTGGCACCGACGATGCGCGCCTTGCTGGACGGGTCCCAGCCGGTGACCTCGACGTCGGCGACGTGTTCGGCGGCGCTGAACCGGGCGCTGAACCGGAGGAGATTCTGACCCACCGTGAGCGTGTGGGTGGCGGCTGCGCTGGTGTCCCTCGGGGTGATGTGGAGGTCGCTCCCCACCACCTTCCACTCGCATCCGGCATCCCGGACGAGTCGCTCGAGGCACTGGTAGGCGGTGCCGAACTGGTAGGCAGCGGGAAACGCCGTCGTGACGTCGACGGCGTCGTCGATCTGCGGCGTCAGACCCGACGGGACGAGTGCACGGATGATGTCCGAGGGCTTCTCCTCGAGTTGGGTCTGGGCGAGCGACGTGCGCCCCAGCGTGTACAGACGGTCGTACCCCTCCACCACGAAGGTCTGCGTGGTGCCGGTGTCGAGATCGATGCCCACACTCGTGACGAGCCCGTCGAAGAGGGTCCAGGCGGACACGGCATTTCCGAGGTCGTCGGTCCCGTCGACCATGATCGTCAGTGTGTTGCCGATGGCCACGGGCGGCGGCGTCATCCCGGATTCACCCGCGACCAGGGAGAACTCGAGCCGGACGTGGGCAGGCACCCCCATCTGATCGAGGACGCGCATCTCACGTAGCGAATTGTGTGCGTCGGTGCTGAGATCGGTGCCGTCGCACGTGATCACCGGTCGGAGGGACTGCACGGGTCAGGTCCTGCGTTCGGGGATCGACAACAGCCGGCCGGGTGTGAGGTCGAGCGGGTCCTGGATGCCGTTGAGCGAGGCGATGTCGCGCCACTTGGTCGAGTCGCCGAAGTAGCGCGCCGCGATCCGGTCGAGGGTGTCGCCCACCTGCACCTGATGCGTGCGCTTCGGCTTGGGTGTGCCCGACGTGGGGTTCTGCGGGCCCCAGTTGGCGTCGGGCTCGTACTGGTCGAGCGACAACTCGACGTTGGCGCGCAGCGGCATGCCCTCGTTGGAGAAGTAGGTGAACGTCACGTTGGCCGAGGTGATCACCGCCTTGAACGAGTGCAGGTGCGTGCCCCAGTGGAACTTCACCCACGGCGGTCGCCCGTTGCCCACGTCGGGGTCGAAACCCGGCAGCGACGTGTCGATGTCCATCAGGGCGAGCAGCCTGTTGGTGTACGTACCGACCGATGTGCCCTCGCCGGTGGTGTCGAAGGTGAGGCTGAGGCTGAACGAGCCGCCGCCTCCACCGGCGAAGCGCATCGTGGGCGTCGACTTGCCGGGGACCTGGTCGGATTCCCACCGGTTCTGCGTGGTGAACGCGAACGACGACGGGTTGAACATGCAGTCGATCCGGCTGCCGGACTCCACCTCGAGGTACGCCTTCTGGAGCTGGTTGGTCATCAGGCGCCCCTCCAGGTGCGGCCACCGCGGCGCTCGGCCTCGACGATGATCCGGTCCTCGAGCAGGGACATCAGCAGGCTGGTGTTCGAGCGGAGCATCTTCTCGAACCATGCCTTGCCGGCGTCGGAGTCGAGGTACCTCGTGAGGTCGTCCCGAGCACCGGCCCCTGTCGCACGTTCCGCACGTTCGGTCGACGCACCGGTCGTGGGCGCAGTGCTCGGGCGCGGGCCGCTCGGCGTGGCGCCACCCTCTGCCCAGCGCCGGACCGTGTCGGGCGAGCTGCGGCCGGTGATCCGTGCAGCGAGGGCGTCTGCGGAGATCGAGGACCCCGGCGACGTGCCCGACGAGGTCGTGCCCGACGGGGCCGGCGACGTCGTGGCCGGGCTCCGGCGGATCACGTCGGGCTGCGACGCGGACCCGGCCGGGCGGCGCTGGACCGCCGGCTGTGGCCGGGAGTTGCCGGGTGCGATGGGTGAACTGGTCATGATCTTGGCGACCTCCTCGGCGCGCCGCTCCTCCGGGCTGTCGTCGACGTCGTCGAAGAAGCGCGGTGTCGGCGACGGGTGCGCGACGTGGGTGAGTTCGTGGGCGATCACCTCGTCGAGACGGTGACGGGCGACCGGCTCGGGGTCGAGATGGATGACGTGGTCGGTGGTGGCGGCGACCTTGCCGACGGAGCGGAGCGCTCGCCGCGACGCCTCGTCGGTGGAGAACATCACGCGGCGACCGGGCGTGATGACGTCGGCCATCGGTCGGTACGGCATCGGCAGCGGTGCCGGCTGCCGCTGGATCGTCTGCGACAGTTCGGTCATGAACCGGTCGGCGAGCTCGGCGGCCGCTGTGGGGACGCGCCGTGGCGGGTTCACTTCGACGATGCGACGGGCAGCGACGTCACCCCGATCGCCGGCGGAGCGGTCCGCACTGCGATCGCCGACGACGGCATCGACGCCGCCGATGGGATCGCGGTGGCCGCGGGTGCCACCGTCCGGCAGAGACGCGGACGACGCCGTGCGCGATGTCGACGCCGTGCGCGCGGCCGGCGGAGCCACGGATGCAGCGATGCCCGATCCCGGCCTGGACTCGTCCCGTCTCTCCTGAGTGCCGACGACATCGCGAACCACCGCATCGTGGCTGACGGCCGACCGCTGGCGGGTACGACGAACCACGTCGAGCAGCGCACCCGGCCCGTCGGCCACGGAGGAATGACGGCGCCGGGCTGCGCGGCGGCGAACCGGAGAAACGGCCCGGTCGACACCAGGAGGGCGGACGGTCGCCGAACGGCCGGCCGGGTCGGCCGTCTGTTCACCGGCGTCGTCGCGGATGCTCGTGGTGGACGTCGAGCCGGACAGCGATGTCGGAGCGGCCGCCTCCGCCGGGTCGTCGGCGGCAACCCGACGGACGATGGCGTGGGGCCGCACGGCGGCGGCCATCACGTCGGCTGCCACGGCTCCGGGGACCTCGACGTCCTCGGCAGTGGCGCGGCCAGGTGCACGATCGCCCGTCCGTGCCGTGTCGCCAGGAGCGGTGGCGGTGGCGCCCGTCCGTGCCGTGTCACCAGGAGCGGTGGCGGTGGCGCCCGTCCTGATCGTGTCGACGGCTGATGCGGTGTCGTGGGCGGGAGCCACGGAGGCACCGACGCTGCGAGCGACGGGGGCGCTCGCCGCCCCACCGGCCACGCCGGACGTGTTCGGGACGCCATCGGACGGCGCAGCGGCCACAGCCGGTCGCAGCGGGGGCGTCGCTTCGATGCGGTGCCGCCGCAGGACCGGCTCGGGGCGGTGCTGCACCGACAGTGCACGAGGCAGGGTGACCCGTCGCAACACCGCCGGCGGGCCACCGTCGAGTTCGAGATCCGCACGAACCTGTGCGGGAGTGTCGGGAGCCGAGGCAACTGGTTCGGTCGGACGGCGCAGCAGTGCGATCGCCGACGGGAGCTCGGGGCGCTGGTCGGCCCACGAATGACGGTGACGACGCCGGAGGAGGGGCACACCGGACGGTCCCCGAACCGTGTCGACGGCCGCAACGGGCAGGCTCGGATCGAACGGCGAGCGCTCACCGAACGGTGCTCGCTCGATGAAGCCGTCGCGGTCCTGATCGGGCACCGGGGCGAACTCGGCGGGGGTCTCCCGTTCCTGATCGGCGCCGCCGAACGACATCATCCGCCGAACACGGAGATCTCCCGTGGTCGCCAGCGAGGGAGCCGCACGCCGGCCCACGGCCGGCGGAGGGGCTGTGTCGGACCGGTCAGGGACCGCCATCGACGCCGGTCCGGCGGTCGGAGCTCCGGACTGCGCCGGCGGTGTGTCGGCCGGTCGGGGATTCCCCGAGGGTGACGACGCGGACGGGCCGTCGGCGGTGCCGGTCGGAGCGCCCACGGGCCGGGCAGGGTCCGGGCGCATCCCGGCACCATCGCGGCTCGTCGAACGCCGGACCGTGTCGGACCTGCCCTGACCGGCCGGGCGAGCAGGCGCGTCGCCGGCGGGAGGCACCCGTCGTGGACCCGTCGATGTACCGGAACCCGTCGTTGGTTCGGCGTCGCCGCCGTCGGGGTCGCCGGCGGTGTCGGACGACAGGATGCCCTGCTCCACCAGCAGCGCTCGGAGCCGGTCCACCTTGGTCGGCGCTGCAGCGGGCGCGGCAGGCCGGCGGGCTGCCCCGGGTACCGTCGGTTGCCGACGAGCCGAGGGCCGCGCACTCGCCGTCGGCAATTGTGCGTCCACGGCCGGGGAGCGACGCACCTCGCCCGTGGCCGAGGGCTCGATCGGCTGCGGGCGGATCGTGCGTCCGAACAGACCCGGACCGGTCGACCGGCCCGCCGAGGTGTCACCGCGTGTCGTCACCGGCTGTGTCGTCGACGGCGGTGTCGTCGCCGGCGCGGCGTGCGGACGTTCGGCGGAACGTTCCCGCTTCCGCCCGGCCGGCGGGCGCTGCGCGTTCTGCTGCCTCCCTCGCACCAGCAGGCGAAGCTGATCGAGTTTCGCGTCGCCCGACGACACGAAGTCGTCGGGGACCTCCAACGCGGGCACCGGGCTGCCGGGAGCCGGAGCCGTGTACCCGATCGAGCTGCGCTGGATGACCTGCTCGGTCCAGGTCGGCCGGCTGGACGCGTCGACTCGGCGTGCCGTGGGAACCGCCGGACGGCGCGCACTCTCCCTGCGAGGTGACGCAGCAACGGAGGCGGGCGCAGGCGGTGCCGCGACCGGGGCACCGGCCACACGGCCGGCGTCCGCCGCCGACCCGGCGCCCGGGAACGATGCCATCGCGGTCTCGTCGGGTTCGTCGGCGCCGGGACGCCAGAAGTCGACCGGCGGACGCAGGGCCGCGGAGTTCACGTCGCCGACCTGCACGACGGGACGGATCGCCCGCGATCGACCGACCGCCAGCCCGAAGCCGACGCTGGCCCGACCCACTGCGCCGATCAGCCCGGCCGACGACCATCGTCTGGCCAACACGGTCTGGCGGCGGCCGCGGTGCACCATGCCACGACCCAGTGTCGACACGGTCGGCGTCGGCGACTCAGAGCTCATGGACGCGGAATCCATGATGCGTGATCTCGAGTTCTTCGGTGGGTGCCTCCGCAGACGACGCAGCGAAACTCGGCCCGGTCCACTTCACGGGGAACGCCCCCTCGAACTCCCACGAGGTCAGTCGTGCACCGGTACGGTCGAGCAGAGTGATCGCCGCCGTCTTGCGGGTCACGACATTGCCGTTGGCCGTGAACGTCTCACCGGACGACTCGTTCAGCCAGTCGAGCAGGCTGTTCGTCTTGGTGACACCACGCTTCAACGTGATGTTGGGCCAGGTCATGCGCCCGGGGAGCTTGTGCACGTAGCTGTTCTGGCCACCCTCGTTGACGTCCTCGGTCTCGATCGACACCTCGAGGCCACCGACCTCCATGAACCAGCCGATGTCGATGCCGTCGACCTCGAACAGGAACGTGGCGGTGTTGGCGTCGTTGATCGACGGATCAGACACTGCTCAGCTCGTCCCAGGCTCGTTGGTTCATGTCGGCGACCAGCTCGATCAGTCGGGCCCGATCGGCATGTTCGAGATCGAGCAGGGCGTTGAGGTCCCAGTGGAGGTGGTAGGCGAGATAGGCGATCTCGCTCCAGAGGGACGACTCGGGATACAGCTTCACGATCGGCCTACGACATCGACGCCGAGCCGACCTCTTCGACCTGCGACCGGCGGGACCGGTTGCGACGGGACTCGTCGGGGGCCTCGACCCCCGGTTCCTCCGGCGATGCACCCGATGTCGACTCGTCGTCGACTGCAGTGTGACTCGATTCGTCGCCGTCGACCGGATCGGCAGCGGGCACCGCTGCCTCGACATCGTCGTACTGCTCGTCGGGCAACACGCTCTCCTGCAGGGCGGCGACGTCGGCCTGGTCACCGAAGTTGATGATGCCGTAGAGATCCTGGAGGAACGCGAGGTCGGCAGCGAAGAGGCCTTCCACCTCGTCGATGCCGACCTCGTCGAGCGTTCCCAGTGATGTGATCACCCGTGCCAGCACGAGAATCGTGAGGTACGGGTCGTCCGGACCGTCGATGGTGCGGTCGCGCAGTGGTTCGATCTCGTCGCGTGCCGTCGCGAGACGCATGGTCCCGTGACGATGGAGAGTGCCGTCGTCTCCGACGAACCCCTTCGGCAACGTGAACTCGAACTCGGTGCGCAACCCCGCCATTGTCAGACCCAGGTGAGTTCGTCGTGACGGATCGTGAGTTCCTCGACCATCGCCTCGCCGCCCTTGGCGTCGAGATCGGACACCGAGAGCTTCGACGGCCACGCCTTGTCGAGGTTGAACCGGGCGATCTCGGTGCTGCCGTCACGGCCGAGCACCACGATCGAACCGGTCTTGCGCTCGACGTCCTCACCGGCATCGACGGTCTTGTCGTACCAGTCGTTGAGGGCACGGTCGGTGGTGAACCCACGCTTGAGCACGACCTCGGAGTAGGTGCGCTCCGGGCCGGGCTGCTTCGGCACGACCTTCTTCGCGTCCTTGCTCGTGGCCGCCTGCTCGATGACGTTGACCTCCGACGAGAGGCCGCTGCAGCCGGTGAAGTAGCCGACCTGCAACCCGTCCATCTCGAAGGAGAAGTACGCACCTTGTGCGGAATCGAAATCGCTCATGTCACGACGCCCTTTCCATGAACTCGACCTGCAGTTCGATCTCCTCGGTGAGGACGTCGTCGGCGTCGGCCGACAGATCGGCGGCGCTCCACTTCGACGGCCACGCCTTGAAGACGTTCCAGCGGTCGACCTCCTCGCCGGCCAGGTTCTGGATCACGATGGATCCGTCCTCGTAGAGGCCCTCGCCCTTGCACATCTTGTCGTGCCAGTCCCAGAACTCCTTGTTGCCGGTGAGGTCGCGCTTGAGGGTGAGCGACGCGTACTTCACCGTGCCGGGGCTGTACCGGGTGACGGTCTTGCCCTCGGCGGTGCGCTGGGTGCTGCTGGTCTCGGTGATGTCGAAGCCGAGGCCCGACACGCTGTT
>Ga0102937_1000037_pt1 | contig 46875 bp, 54 predicted proteins | sample SalPonR2_B_D1_MG_FD_78213 | JGI IMG/M metagenome (GOLD analysis project Ga0102937, IMG submission 78213) | Salt pond soil microbial communities from South San Francisco under conditions of wetland restoration - Salt Pond MetaG R2_B_D1_MG | ecosystem: Environmental > Aquatic > Marine > Intertidal... | reverse complement strand
TAGAAAATCTAAAAACAAAAAATGGTAAGATTTGCGCACACTTGAGCTTTTCACAAAAGCGAAGTAGTCGTAGAAAATCTAAAAACAAAAAATGGTAAGATTTGCGCACATTGCTGATGTACACTTGGGAGGTTGGAGACAGCCTGAGATGCAAAAACTTAACTTTCAGTCTTTTAAAAAAACAATAGACATTTGCCTGAATTCTAAACTAGACTTCATTCTCATAGCTGGAGACTTATTTGATTCTGCTTATCCTCCAATAGAAGTCTTGAAAGACACTTTTGAGCAATTTAAAAGATTAAAAGAAGCCAGAATTCCTGTTTTTTTAATTGCAGGATCTCATGATTATTCTGTTTCAGGGAGGACTTTTTTGGACGTCTTAGAAAAAGCAGGATTTTGTAAAAATGTGTTTAATGCAGAAAAATCAGAAAGAGAAAATGACGAAACAATTTATCTAAATCCAGAAGTACATGGAAACATAGCTATATATGGTTATCATGGAAAAAAATCAGGATTAGAAGTTCCTGAAATAAGAAAAATTAAATTAAATGATTCTCCTGGAATGTTTAAAATTTTTATGATACATTCTACAATAGACAAGGTTGTCGGAAATGTTCCTATGGATTATCTAAATACAAACGAGTTACCTCGTGCTGATTATTATGCAATGGGTCACATACATGTGAGATACAGAGAAGGAGCAATTGTATATCCAGGACCTGTTTTTCCAAATAGTTTTAAAGAGTTAGAAGATTTAGAACAGGGGAGTTTTTGCATTGTAGATACTAAATCAAGTGAACAAATACAACACATAAAAGTTCCAACAAAAGAAATACAAAAAGCAGAATTTGAAATAAAAGATGCTTATTCTGCAACAGACCATATAATAACTGAACTTGAAAAAATGCCTCTTAAAGATAAGATAGTATTACTAAGAGTTAAAGGAGAATTGGAAAAAGGAAGAAATTCTGATATAAAATTTTCAAAAATAGATGATTTTGCAAGGTCAAAAGGAGCATATTTTATGATAAAAAATACTCATGATTTAAAAATGCAAGAAATGGCCATGGATGTTGATATTTCAGAGAAAAATTCAGAAAATATAGAAGACGAAACAATAAAGAATTATTCAGAAAAAAATCCCTCAGAATTCAATGGAAAAATCCCTCAATTAATGAATGCTCTTTCATTAGAAAAACAAGAAGATGAAAAAAACGAAACTTTCACAACAAGATTAATTGATGAGGTCCGGAGAGTTTTAGAGTTTTGATTATCTCTGATTTTTATTCAAAATTAACAGGAACAAAACTTAATTTAGAAGTTATGTCTGAGACTTTTTTGTCATATTTTTTTGTTTCTATGTTTTTATTTTTTAGGTTTTCTCTAGAATTTCTATACTCTGAAATACTGTTTTTAAGTAAATCTCTTAACACATCATAACCTTTTTCTTGTGAAATTTTTCTATAAATTTTTTTAAGAAAAGCATCATCTGTTGTAATATAAGAAACATTCTTTCTTATTCTTTCTATATTGTTATGAATATACTTATCTTTATTTTCTTTTTCCATTTTATTTCTTTTCTGTATTTGTGTTTTTTTGTTCATTTTTTTCAATTGCTTTTTCAAACATTGAAATCATTGACTGAACAAAAAATTCTGAATTTAACCATATAGCAATGTCTTCAGCATCATCTCTTTGTGAAAGATAAAATAATATCTGGGATTTATCTACAATAAAAAATTTTGCTTTTACACTTATTTTTTCAATTTTAGTATTTATCTCTTTAGATATCTTTTTTATTAATTCATCATTTCCTGATAAAGCAACAATAACCTTTACATTGTTTTCTTTTAATGATTGTATTGTGTTTTTAAAAAGTCTTAATTTAGCATTCATTTCCTGGGCATGAGTGCATATTATAACTTCTTTTTTAGCCTCATTAAGTATCTCTCTTAGATAATTAGAAATATTTGATTTACCTTTTAAAGAAGCTGATAAATCTTCTCTTTTTATAGGATTTATCCCTTCATTATAAAGAGATTGTAATTTTGTATATTCTTCAGAATCTTTTATTTTGGAAAGAACATCGACTTTTTCATCTGCATGTTTTTTAACATCTTTTTTCATTTTTTCAATAATCATGTTTGGTTTTACTCCAAGGTATTTTATTGGTTTTCCAATTTTGACAATTGCAAATCCTTTTTTTTCTAAAGATTCTAAAACATCATAGGTTCTTGATCTTGGAACTCCAGAAATTTTAGCTATTTCACCAGCAGCTGCAGAACCTTTTCCAAGTAAAGCTAACCACACTTTTGTTTCATAAATATTTAATTCAAAATAATCTTTAATTTTGTTTACGAGTTCTTGTTTAACCATCATTTTATATACCTCCATAAAATCTATCTAATTTTTTTGAAACACTAAAATAATTGTCTTTGTATTCCTTTTCTTTTTCTATAGGAAATTTTTTTCCTGTTTTTTGTAAATACTTGTTTTTTGCATCTTCTAGGCTATCAAAAAAATTATCTAAAGCACTCAAAAAAACATCTGAATGGTTCAATACATAATCTTTCATTACCTTTTTATCTGAATCACAAGCATCTATTACTGCTTGATTTTCTTGGAATTTTGGTGAAACATCTTCTAAAAGCATGTTTTCTACAGATTTTTTTCCTTTATTTTTTATCATTTTTTAATTATTGTTTTATTTTTTATCATATTCTCATCAAATCTTCCAAAGGATTGGAGATATGATGTCATTATATAGTTATACATATCAATGTATTTATAAACCTTTTGGTTTTGTTGTTCTTTATAAGTAATTACAAAAGAAAAGATTTAAAAAAATTAAAGTTATTTATTTTTTATGGAAAAAAACCAAAATCAGATTGGATTTAATAGAAACAAAGAAAAAGAAAAAGGAAAAACAAAAAGATTAGAAGATTATCTGAATAAATGGGTATTTTTTAAATTGAAAGACGGAAGTTCTGTTGCAGGTTGTATGAAAAACACAGACCCTGTTAGAGTTAATCTTCTTCCATATCAAAAAATGTCTGCTGAAGTTGATGGAAAAGCATTTTATTATGTAGAAGAAAACACTCTTCCTTACACCATATCAAAAGACTTTATAGGTAGTTTTGGCGAGATTTCAAAAGAAGAAACAGAAAATTTTTGTGAATATCTCAATAGAAAACTTGACTCCGAATTTATGGGGCAGGAACAACAAAAAATGAATTACATTGATTTTATTGACAATCAAGAAGATAAACAAATAATAACAGTTCCAAAAAATTACAATTTAAATAAACTAAGATACTAAATAATTGTTAATATATACCCTATTCCCATACCAAGAAACAATCCTGTTGAAATAAAAGGCATTGCAGGATAGTACTTTTGTTGTTTAGCAAAGAAGAATAAATATCCTAATCCTAATAAAGCCCCAAAAATAGTCAAAATAGCAGGAATAAATCCTAATGTTTTGAGTACCACCCCTGCTGTTATAATAGGGAATATTACATCTCCTCCACCAAGAATAGCTACTCTTGCTCTTACTCCTTTTTTCTTAAGTTTCTTTAATTCAGGTTTTTTCATCTTCTTAATTTTATTTTTCATTTTTTTTGACAAATAAGGTATAAAAAAACCTGAAAAAACTTTTACTTTATTCATTTGAAACTTTGCCATCTTTTGCATAACTCCTGAATGCCATACAGCCCAAATATCATAAATAGAAATAACAACTAATAAAGCAACAATAGTCCATATGTTTAAAATAGGTACAAAAACAGCAGCAATACCAGGATAAATTAGTAATTCTGTCGTGTTATGCACAAAAATATTTCTTTTAAATACCTTGAAAAACATTAAGGGAAGGGCAATAATCAAAGCAAACCAGGAAGAATATTGATTTTCAGGAAGGATTGCATTAAAGAAAATTCCTAATGCAATTAAAACTACAAAAGCAAACCATATTTTTAATACTATCTCTGCCTTATACCTCATCAATAAAAATAATATTCCCAATGCAATCATAAAAGCTAAAACAACAGAAGCAAAAACCTGATTATAATCTGATTGTTCTTCTGGTTGAGGGGTCTCCATGCCATATGGAAGAGAAGGAACATCTGAAACAGTTACCTTTTCACCATCAACAACTTTTTCAGGAAGATATTCATTAACAACATAAAGGCCTATAAATTGTGTTGCTAAAAACATTGCAAGAATTAATATTGTTATCTTAACATTATGTTTCATTTTCAACTCTTTTGAATATTTTTGTATAAAATAATATATTTTTGTACTTTAAAAGACTATTTGTTTATTTTTCTAGAGAAGGAAAATTATAATCAAAATTTCCTCCAAGCCAATCTTTTCTCCTAGACCAATATAAATCATATCTCATAGATAAGGGCTTTAGAGAACTATTCTTTTGGGAGACTTCTCTTACATAAGACAGAAAATAATTATCAATAGCCTTTATTATATCCTTTTCTGAAATTTCTGGATCATTATATAGTTTTGATAAAACATTATCTCTTTTTTCAATTTCATTAATAATTTTTTCATTGTTTTTTTCAGTATCTCCTATACATTTGTTTGCTAATTCTTTTCTATTTTCCATATTAACAAGAAATTTATTAACTTAAAAAACATTTTTATTATAAAATCTCTAAAATTTAACTAACTTAAGAAAAATCTGCTCACTTCCTCTGATTTATTATTTGTTATTAATTCTCTAATTTAATAAACCCTAATTCTTTAGTCATCCAGGTAGGCATTCCTAAAACAAGTCCGAGAGATTTTATGTCTCTTATTTCTCTTGGATGTTTTTTTGAAGTAAAAACCATGTTTAATTTATTCTTATTGCATAAGAAAATATTCTGCATTATTCTTGAAAGTATTTTTGATTTTTCTTCTGGATTTTTTGAATCAATGATTTCATCAAAACCGATTGCAATAGAAATATTATTTTTTTTAGCTTCTTTAGCCATAACATGATTAAATCCTGAATTTTTTTGTTTCATAAAATCTTTTCTTTCTGATAAAGGGATCAATAAAAAATCAATCTCAGGAATTTTTTCTAAAACCTTTCTATTTAAATCATCATTTTCAGAACTAAAGATTATTTTTGTGTTTTTATTTTCTTTTTTTAATTTTTTTACTTCTTGTTTTAGTTTATTAAAATTAGTTTCTATTACTAGTTTATATTTTTCTGATTTTTCCATTTTATTAACTTTCAATTTTAGTTCCTTTAAATTTTCTATTATTGAGAAAATTGTCAAGTTCTTTTACTTTTTTTCCTATAATATAAGTAGGGATTTTATTTTTCATAATTATTTTTGAAGCTTTTTGATCTAAGACAAAATGTTGTCCTGGTTTAAACTTTAGTTTTTCAACTTTTTTATTAAAATCTTTCCATGAGATTTCTTTAATTAGTTTTGCATCATCATGCTCTTTGGGATTTTTATCATAAAGTCCATCAACATCTGTAAGATTAATAAAAATAGTCTCAAATTCTTTGGCAACCTGTGCAGAAGTAGAATCAGAAGTCTGGTTTGGCCTATACTTTAATGCACCACAAAAAATAATATCCAATTCATCCAGATATTTTTTTATTGATTCTTTAGTCATAGGAATACCTCTTTTGGGTTCTATTTCAAAAAAATAATTCATAAATCTTGCATTGGTTCTTGTAGCGGCAATACCAGAGAGGGCCTTGAATTTATCATCAATGTTTTCAGAATCAATTGCTTTGATATATTTTCTCGCTAAACTGCCTCCCCCACAAATAATAATAAATTTATACTTTTTTTTATTTTTTAATAATACTTTTTTTAATCTTTTTAGATAATTAGTTCCGACATCATCAGGAATAATAAGGCTTCCACCTAAGCTAAGAACAATCAATTTTTTTCCTCTTTTCATATTATCTTAAAAAAGAATTAAGGGTTTTTATATTTTAGGATATAAATATTTATAAAATTAAAAGCCATTATTTCCTTATGGAGAAAAAGATTTATCTTCCTTCTTATGCTAAAAAACAAATTGAAACTTCTGATAATGTATCAGTGTGGGCAAAACCTATACCTTATTCTGATAAACCTTCTAATTGTTTTTCATTATCTCTGACATATGATGAAGAAGATGAAAGATTCTATGACCCAGTAGAAAGTGGCATGTTTTATCCAGACAGAACAGAACCAGATACAGTCTTAGAACTATTAGAAGAAGTTAATCAATCTGAAATAGAAAAAAACCTAAAGAAAGATAAAGAAAAGAAAATCAAAGAAAAAAAAAGGATTAATAGGAAAATATTCAGATGCTATTTATAGATGTTTTTTTGGGCAAGGAGATGAAGAATGTTGGGCAAGATATTATAAAGGGAAGATAGATGTTTTTTCACAACATGTTTATTATTTCTCTGGGTTGGGCACTGTTCCTTTATTCACTATAAACCAGGAAAAATGTCTTGACAGGGTATTAACAGAAGGGGCGGGATTAAACCCTAATAGAGAAGAAGTAAAATTATGTAATGGAAGTTATGATTTTCAAAAAGGTTTTTCTCAAAAAAATCCAAAATTTGAATTTTCTGAAGAAGATATCTCTTCCTTAGATGGAAAAACATACAAACTTTTTCAAGACCATGATGATGGAGCAAGAGGATGGGCTATATTTAGTGTAAAACCAAAAAAAAGAGCTAGAGTTATTTATGAAGATCATTGCAGTAATGTAAGAGACTGGATGATGGAAAATAACATGGCTTTTTTAAAAGAACTTGGATTTAATGTAAATTTTAAATTTCTTAAAAGATATAATCATGATTTTTATGAAAAGGACTTCATACCTACAAAAGAGGATTTTGAATCAGATTTTCATATTAATGAAAAGGGAAGGAAAAAGAAAGCTTAAACCCCTTACATTATTTCTAAAAAATTAAAAAACAAAAAATGAACTCTTTTTTATCATTCCTAGACTGATCTATCTTTTTTTATAAGATTCATTTGGTTTGAATCTATTTATACGTTCGTAATACATAGAACCATTCCCAAATTTCAATTGCTCACTCATAGGAACACCAGAAACAGCTTGTGTTAGTTTAGAACTCTTTTGATCCTTTTCTGGATTATCTTTGTGTTTGTTGTGTTTGTATTTCATTTTATTACCACCGGATTTATTTCTGGAACCGGCTAAGTCGGTTTAAGGTTGCCCTTTTAATAAAAAGTATTATTTAATTTTTTCTATTCTATAGAATAAATTTTTAATTTATTTCACAGTAAATAATCTGTCATCATTTACATCAAAAATTCCTGTTCTAACCCCACAATCTATCCAACCATGAGAATAGTTTAAAGAAGCAAAACAATTAACATAATCATTATTCTTTTGAAAATATTTTGCATCAGAGAGATAATTTTCTACCATTTCAATTATTTCTTTAGCTTCAGATTCTTTTCCTTTTATTATGTTTGGTTTTATCTTTTCTAGTGCAGTTTCTGTTAAATTAAAATATTTTTGCAATTTTTCCTTAGTTATTATATTATGTTTTTCCATGTTTTAAATAAAAATACTTGTTTTTTAATATTTTACTAAAAACCAACAGATTTATTTACTCTCTTATAGTAGTTATAATATGAGAGACCAATATAAAATAGAATATAAAAGAATAGAACCCTTAGTATCTGATGATTCAGAATCTAAAAGATTTGAAGAATTTTATTTTTCAGCAAAAAAAGGAAATAAGGAAATAGGCCACCTAATTACTACAAAAGTAATTGATTCTATAGATGATTTAGAATTTGATTTAGATTATCCTATAGCTTCTTTTGGAAGTATTAACAAAAATTATAGAAGAATGGGTGTAATGGAAAATCTCCTTTATAATGCTAACAAATTTTGTTTAAAAAAATATAATAAACAATTAATTTCGGGTTTTGAAGACAGTAATGCTATGCAATCTCTTTGGAAAAAACTAGAAAACAAAGGGAAAGCTAAAAAAGAATACTATAATGAAAAAGAATATTGGCAAATGAAAACAATTGATTCAGTTATATGAATCAGGATTGAGGAGGTTTTGGGGGAGCAGGAACACCCTTTCTTTGTTGATTATTTGTCATAGGTTTTGGCATTGGAGGTCTCCTCCCTGAAATTCTTCCTTTTTGAGGGGGAGGTTGTTTTTTTGGCATCTTTTTGATAACAAATTTTGATTCCCCTCTTTCTTCTTCAATAGAAGCAGTTATTGTTAAATCACCTATAGCAACATGATAATTTCCTTGCATCAGGGGAATTTGTGATTTATTTGAAAATTTATTTAATAATTCTGATATTTCTTCATCACTTAGATATATTTTTGTTGGTTGGTAACCCATATTTCCTCTCACATATATGTTTTCCCATGGGCCCTTACATTCTATTTCTCTTACATTAGGGTCATTTATTAATTTTTCAAGCTTTCCTAAATCAATATCTCTTTTCTCTATTTGGGGTCTTATATTTTTGAATTGTTTGGGCAGCCTTGTTTGAGGTACTTTTAAAACAGGTTTTCTTGAAACAGATCTTTTTGTTCTTCTTAATCTCTTCTTAATCTCTTCAGGAGAGTTCTCTTTCTTTCTTTCCTTAAGTAGTTTTTTTAAATCTTGTTCTTTTTCTTTTTTATTCCAAAAATCTTCTGCTGATGTTTCCTTTTTTCTTAGTTCTTTTTTATTTTTATATTCTTTAATCTTTTCCTGTGCTACTGATTCTTTTTCAAGTATTTTTTTTAGTCTATATATTTCTGCTCCCCCCCTATTTCTTATTAATTCTGCTGTAAACATTAAAAGAAATCTTCTTCCAAATTCTCTGAGTTCTTTTGAGTTTTTCATTTTTTATTAAAAAATAAATTTACATCCCAGAACTTTCAGAAGAATCTAATTTTTTATAAGAATTCCCTCCTTGTTCTGATACAGAAGGCATCTGTTGTTGATTGTTACTCTCTTCTAAGTTAGGATTTGTAGAAGGCCCCATTGGATAATGTTTTTCTAAATTTTCATTTCCTTGATTCTGTGTTTGTTTTTGAGGGTTATTCTGAGATGGTTCTGGAGAAGTTCTCTTCATACCCTGAAATCCCTGATTTGTTGTTTGTTGATTCGGATGAGGCCTTGACACATTTTGTTCATTCTCATCTATTTTTTCATGCATGAGAGTTAAACCTCTTGCAATTATTTTATTTTGTTCTAAAACACTTTCTAATTTTTCAACTATTTCTTTTTTCTTTTCCATTTCTTCTTTATCTGCTTTTCCTTGCTTTTCTTCCTTATAATCTTTTTCAGCAAGAGATCTTGCAGATTCTTCAAATAATTCTAATAATTTAGACATCTGAGAAGATAGCTTATCAAATTTTTCAGTTAAATTAGTCATAACTTTTTGAAAAGAAACAAAGTTATTAATCAAAGTTTCAAAGTTATCTTTTTTTGGTGATTCTTCTTTGGTCTCTTTTTTTGTTGTCATAAATATAATAATATTTTATTGTTTATAAATTTAATTAAATATGCCCATGCTATCTTCTTTTTTCTCTTCTCCATTTCCATCTTCTCCATAATCTTTATATTCCTCATATTCTTCTTCATCCTGATCAGGAAAATCACTGTCTTCTACTTCTTTTTCTAGAGAATCTGTGTGATATTCTTGATAATCAGGTTTTTCATAATGAAGCTCTTTTTTTTCTTGATTTTCTTTATTGTTTTCTTCTCTAGAATAATTCTCTGGAGTATCTTTTTCATATTCCTGCCTTTCCTTATTTAAAGCCTGAATATTTTTTTCTACTTTCTCTGGGGGATTTATTTGTGCTGAAAATTTTTGGCCTTTTTCTTTAGCTTCTTTTTTTTGTTTTTCAAGCTCATTTAATTCTTTATCATAGTTTCCATTATCTTCTTTTAGATTATTCTTTTTTTGAATTTCTTGTTTTTCTTTTTCTATTTCTTCAATATTCTTATCTTTTGGTTGATTATTTTCATAATCCTGATTTTCTTCCTGATTATTCTTTTTTTCTATTTGGTTCTCTCGCGTATATTCTTCTTTCTCTTTTTCTGTTTCTTTAATAGCTTCTTCTCCTTGTTTATAATCTTCTTTATTTTCAGTATTTTGTTTTTTCTGGTTTTTTTCTTCATATTCTTCTTTCTCTTTTTCTGTATCTTTTACAGCTTCTTCTCCAGATTCGTAATTTTCATTCTCTTTGTTTTCTTTTTCATTGCTCTGGTTTTCATTATTATTTTTATTATCATCTTTTTTCTCTATCTTCTCCATTTTTTCTTGCTCTTCATCAGGGTCTTTTCCAGCTTCTAGTTTAGAAACATATTCTGCAATTTCAGCAGCCACATCAGCATTAACACTTATACTGTCTATACCTTGACTAACAAGATATTTAACCATTGGTTTTTTACTTCCTGCCTGACCACAAATACTTGTTTCTACACCATATCTTTTACAAACCCTTATAACAAAACCTAGCTGGTGTGTTACAGCAGGGTGCATTTCATCAAAAAGATTTTGTACTTCAGTATTCCCTCTATCAACAGCTAAAATATACTGGGTTAAATCATTAGTTCCAAAAGAAATAAAATCTAAACCTTCTTCACATAAAGATTTAATTATTTGTACAGCAGCAGGAGTTTCAACCATTACACCTACCTTTACATTATTAAATTCAATTTCCTTTAGTAATTTTTTAACTTCTCTTAATTCTTCAACTGAAATCAGCTGAGGGAGGAGAAAACCCATTTTTGTTCCTTTGTCTTCTGCTGCACGTTTCAATGCTTTAAATTCAGCTTTAAGTATCTCAGGATGTTTTAAACCATATCTTATACCATGTATCCCTAACATAGGGTTGTCTTCAGGTTCTTGAGGAGCTCCCTCTAGGTTTTTGTATTCATTTGTTCTTATATCAGAAGTTCTTACCCACATTTCATCAAAGTATTCTGCAATCTCTTTTATCCCGTTATAAATTATGTCTTCATAATCTTTTACTGCCTCTTTATCAACAAAATATTGAGGATGTTTCCCTGATTCAGCAATTATGCCTTCCATTCTTGTTAACCCTACTTTCTTGATTTCTGTTTTAGCAGCTCTTTTTGCAAAACTAGGCAAATCAACTAATGTTTTTATCTCAGTTTTAGTCTCAGCTTCTACTGGTTTGATTTCTTTTCTAGCTTCTTCTGCAACCTTCCCTCTAAAAACCTTGCCTGAATTAGCATCAACAGTTATCTCTTGTCCATCTTCTAATTCTTGTGTAGCATTTCCTGTTCCTACAATACACGGAATCCCCATTTCTCTTGAAACAATTGCAGCATGAGCAGTCATACCTCCTTCATCTGTCACAATCCCAGAAGATCTTTGCATAGCAACCACCATATCAGGATTAGTCATACCTGTAACCAATATATCTCCCTCTTTTATTTTGTCTAAATCATTCAAATCTTCAATAATTTTTACTTTTCCTACAGCTACACCTGGAGAAGCACCTAAACCAGCAACAATCTCATCTCCAGAAATTTCTTGTTTACTCTCTTCTTTATCTTCTTTTGATTTTTTCTTTATTGTTGTTACAGGTCTTGTTTGAACAATATAAATTTCATCATTTTCAATAGCAAATTCAATATCTTGTGGTTTTTGATAATGATCTTCTAATCTTAAGGAAATTTCAGCCATTCTTTTTATTTCATGTTCGCTTAATACCTGTTGATTTGCTTTTTCCTCATTAACCTTAACAACAGCTCTCTCTCCTGAAGCCTTTCTTGTTATAGCTACTTTTTTATTAGCGATTTTTTTGTCTTTAATCTCCATTGCTTTAGAAACAATATATTTATCAGGAGTAACCTGTCCAGAGACAATTCCCTCTCCAAGACCCCATACAGCTTCAATAATTATTTCTTCTGTTCTTCCTGTGGGATCTTTAGAAAAAGCAACACCTGATTTCTTTGAATCAACCATTTTTTGAACAATTACAGCAAGACTTGATTCACCATGAGGAAAATCCTTTTTATTTCTATAATATGTAGCCCTTGCTGTGAATAATGAGGCAAAACATTTCTTAATGTTCTTTAATAAATCATTTTCTCCCTTAATATTAAGATAGGTATCCTGTTGTCCTGCAAAACTTGCTGTTTCAAGATCTTCTGTAGTTGCAGAACTTCTTACAGCTACAAAAACAGGCTCTGAAGAGTTCCTTAAAATATCTAATGCACTTCCAACCTCTTGGGACTGTGTGTCAGGAGCATCTAAATGTTCATAAGATTCTTTAATTTCCTTTTCCATTTCTTTTGGCATGGAAGAATTAGTTATTAGTTTCCTTATTTTTTCAGTTGCTTGATTCAATTGTTTAGTATCTTCATAATCTATACTATCCAATATTTCCTTTATCTTATCTTTAATGCCTGCTTCTTCAATAAAATAATCATAAGCTTGCGCAGTAACAACAAACCCAGGAGGAACAGGTATTTTATTGTTATACATCTCACCCAAATTAGCACCTTTACCTCCTGCTACAGGCCCTGATTTTTTATCTAATTCAGAAAACCACTTAATAAAATCTATCTTTTCTTTCTTTTTTTCAACAGAATCTTTATTATTTGACTCTTTTTTGCTTATATCTTCTTGAGATTTTACAGCATCTTCAATTATTCCCATTTTACACTACTCTTTTTAACTTATTATTTATAATAAAATTGGATTAATAAATATTTGGGTTTTTTAGAGTATAAAAATGAGGGTTATTTAAAATTTATAAAATCTAAGAAAGTCCCAAGAGTAAAAAAGAGAAATTTTATTAAATACCAAAAAATACCAATTCTTATGGTATCGAAAAAAGAGGTTAGAAAATCTACTAATAAGAAGTTAGAAAAAAAGAAAAAACTTTCTAAAAACAAAAATGAAAAAGAAGAAAGTACTATAAAGAAAAAGGAATACCCTGAGATTAAAGAAAAAGAAAAAAAAGGTCTTTCAAATGAAGAAGCTTCTAAAAGACTTAAGAAACATGGAGAGAATAAAATAAAAAAAGAAAAAACTGTCAAACCAATAAAAATATTCTTTTTACAATTCACTTCCCCTTTAATACTTTTGTTAATTGCAGCAGCACTTGTTTCTTATTCTATGAAATTTTTACCTGGAGAAGAAGCCCGTGTTATAGATACTATTTTGATTTTAGGTATTGTTTTAATATCCGGAATAGTAGGGTTTTTACAAGAGTACAAAGCAGAAAAATCTGTTAAAGCATTACAAAAAATGGCTACTCCAAAAACAATAGTTATCAGAGGGGGGGTTAAAAGGGAAATTCCAATAAATAAGGTTGTTCCTGGAGATGTTGTTTTATTGGAACAAGGAGATGTAGTTCCTGCTGATTCTGAAATTTTTGATCAAACTAATTTAAGAATTGATGAATCTATTTTAACAGGAGAGTCTGAATCTGTTAATAAACAGGCGGGGGAGGTAGTATATAAAAATACTTCTGTGTATGTAGGTCATGCTAAGGCTTTAGTAAGAGAAACAGGAATGAATACTCAGGTAGGAAATATTGCAAAAAAACTCCAGACAATGAAAGAAGGGAAAACCCCCTTTCAAAAAGAAGTTGCTTCACTTTCTAAAAAACTAATTTATATAATAGGAGCAATAATAGTCCTTGTAGGTATTGTTTCTATATTTAAATATGACTGGGTTCAATCTCTTTTAATTGCCGTTTCCTTAGCAGTAGCTGCAGTTCCTGAAGGTTTACCTGCTGCTGTAACTTCTGTTTTAGCAATTGGTTCAAGAGTTATGGCTAAGAAAAACAGCTTAGTAAGAAAGCTTTCTGTTACAGAGTCTATTGGTTCTGTTGATGTAATATGTTCTGATAAAACAGGGACTCTAACAAAAAATCAGATGACAGTCACAAACCTATATACAAACAAAGAGATTAAGGCTAAAGATATCAAAGAGAAAGACCTAAACTCAAAAAATTCTGAAAGACTAAAAAAATTATTGCTTTCCGGATTATTATGTAATAATTCTGAGAAAAAAACTCTTGCTTCAGAAAAAGGAAAGGAAAAAGAAAAATACTCAGGAGATCAGACAGAAGTTGCTTTAAAAGAGTTTGGAGAAAAATTCTATTCAGAAGAATATTTGAATAAATTTGTAAGAGAAGAAGAAGTATCTTTTACTTCAAACAGAAAAATGATGAGTGTTCTTGTAAAAAACCCTAAAGGAAACAATTACACTGTTTATTCAAAAGGAGCCCCTGAAGTATTACTAAATCACTGCACTAAAATTTTTGAAGGAGGCAGATTAAAAAGACTAGATAAAAAGAAAAAACAAGAGATTATAGAAAAAAATAAGGAATTTGCTTCTAAAGGGTTAAGGGTTTTGGGTTTTGCTTATAAGGAGACTAAAAAAATTCAAAACAAAGATAACACAGAATCAGAACTTGTTTGGATAGGGTTACAGGCAATGAGAGACCCCCCTCATAAAGAAGTTCCTAAAGCTATTAAAGATTGCAAAACAGCTGGAATAAGAGTTATTATGATTACAGGGGATAACCCTAAAACAGCAGAAGCAATTGCTGATGAGATAGGTCTTGAAAGCAAAGGAACTCTACAAGGAAAAGATATTGAAGGTCTCTCAGACAAAGAATTATCAAAAAAACTTGAATCTGATTATAATGTTTTTGCAAGAGTTAACCCTTTTCATAAATTAAGGATTTTAAAATTATTAAGAAAGAAAAACCAGGTTGTCATGACTGGAGATGGGGTTAATGATGCTTTGGCCTTAAAAAGAGCTGATGTTGGTGTGGCGATGGGAATCAGAGGAACAGAAGTTGCAAAACAATCAAGTGATATGATTCTTTTAGATGATAATTTTTCTACAATAAGGACAGCAATTAAAGAGGGGAGAAGAATATTTGATAATATAAGAAAATTCATTAATTATTTATTAACAACAAACACTGCAGAAATTTTGGTTGTATTTATTGCAACATTATTTATGGCTTTAGAAACCCCCATACTAATTCCTTCTCAAATTTTATGGATTAACTTCTTGACTGATTTGTTCCCTGCCTTAGCTTTAGGAGTAGATCCTGCTAGGGAAGGAATTATGAAAGAAAAACCACGTAAAAAAGGAACTTCTTTAATAAGTAAAAGAATGTTAATTATTATAGGGATTATTGGTTCTGTAATGACTTTAATGTTATTTGGTGTCTTCTTTGCTACTAAAGCAATTTCTCAAAATATGGCTGTTGCAAGATCTGCAGTTTTTACAGGTTTAATATTATTTGAACTAATGAGAGTAGGGGTTATAAGGCACGGAGAAAGTTTAAAATGGAATAGTAATAAATGGCTTTTAGCAGCTTTAGGTCTTTCTCTTATATTACAATTAATAGCAGTTTACACCCCTTTAGGTCAAAAAGCATTCCAAATAGCCCCTATTTACAACCCTTGGATATGGGCAGTATTAGTAGCAGGAACAATAGCAGGGTACTTTATTTCAATATTCTTTACAAGGATGGTTGATAATGGAAGAAAGAAAAAGTGATATAAAAACAAGAAATAAATTATTAATTTATTTCTACAGATAATAGTTTTTTGATTGAGATTTATGATCTCTTTCTATGTTTTTATTTGTATAATTCTCTATTATATTTTTATTATAATAGTTGGTTTTTTCCTTGAATAATTTTTCATTTTGGGTATTTTCTTGGGCGTTCATAATACTCACTGCAGTTAACCCTATTACTGTTCCTGTATAAAGTAAATGGGTCATATATTTTAATATCCCTATTTCTGGCTCGTCTTTTTCAAATCCTTTAGTTATATAGTCTATCCACCCAACAAAAGGAATAGGCTTCAAAGCATTTCTTTTAATATAATTACCTGTATTATTGAGTTTGTCTTTTAGGCTCTTTTTTTGTTTTTGATTGTCCATTTAAATTTTTTTAAGTACATAGATGTTAAAAATATTTATTTTCTATAAAATATGTTAAATAATTCATCAAAATTTAACAAAACAAAATATAATACAAATAAAAAACAAAAATCTAGAATTATTCACTTATTGCGTTTGTTGGGCAATTTTTTGCTGCTTCCTTAACACAATCCTTATCGCTATCTTCCTGGCCCTCTTTTACATTTGCCTTTCCGTCCTCTCCCATTTCAAAAACTTCAGGACAGGTTGAAGCACAAGCACCACATCCGATGCATTTTTCTTTGTTTATTGATACCATTTTATAACCTTTTAGTTAATTTTAAGGGGTTTTTAGTCTTTTTAAAGTATTTGGTGGGTGTTTTTCTATCAAAAAGATACAACAAATCATTAAATAATATTATTACAACCCTGAAAATCTTAAAAACCCTTATTTCTTTTTATCCCTTATAAATAAGATAAAAAATAAAAAATTAATGTAAAAAAAGAGGAAAAATGGCTTATATAAAAAAGTTAGTTATGAAAGGATTTAAGAGTTTTCCAAAAAAAACAGAAATCCCTCTTTCACCTGATATAAATATTGTTTTAGGCCCAAATGGTTCTGGAAAGAGCAATATATCTGATGCTATCTGTTTTGTCCTTGGAAGACTTAGTACAAAATCTATGAGGGCTGCTAAAGCTAGAAATCTAATCTTTATGGGGACTAAGGGAATAGGTCCTGCTAAAGAAGCAGAAGTTGAAATGGTATTTGATAATTCAGACGGGACTTTTTCATTAGAAGAATCAGAAGTTTCAATAAAAAGAACAGTAAGAAAAAATGGACAGGGGGTTTATAAAATAAATGGAAAAACAAAAACAAGACAGGAAATATTAACCCTTTTATCACAAGCAGGAATTGACCCTAATGGATTTAATATTATTTTACAGGGAAATATTCAAAATTTTGTAAAAATGCACACAGAAGAAAGGAGAGGCATAATCGAAGAAGTTTCAGGAATCTCTATTTATGAATCAAGAAAAGAAAAATCCCTAAAAGAACTTGAGAAAACCAAAGAAAAACTAAAAGAAGTAAATGCAGTATTAAGAGAAAGAACCTCTTATTTAAATGGTTTGGAAAAGGAAAGGCAACAAGCTTTAAAATATAAAAAATTACAAAAAAGAGAAAAAGATTACAAGGCGAGCATAATAAATTGTAAGCTAAAAAACAAGAAAAAAGAAAAGCAAAGAATTTATCAGGAAGTAGAAAAAAAATCAAATGAAATAGAAAAAATAAAGACAAAAATTGAAACTATTAAAGAAGAGATAAGAAATTATGAAAACAAAGTAAAATCAATTAATTCAAAAATACAACAATCAACAGGTCTAGAGCAAGAAAAACTTAACAGTGAAATAGCTAATCTAAGAGCAGAATTAGAAGGTTTAAAGGTTAAACTAGAAAATAACCAAAATAAATTATCAGGAATAACAAAACAAAAAAACAGTTTACAGCAACAGATTAAGGATAATCAGGAAGAAGTAGAAAATTTGCAAAAAAACAAAAAACAATCATATAGCAAAACAAAACAAGAAAAAGAGTTACAAAGAAAAAACAAAGAACTTGAAAGACTTGAAGAAGAAAGAAAAAAACATTATATGACTAAATCTGAACTAAAATCAATAAATGAAAGATTACAAGAAAAAAAATCCTATTTACAAGGATACCAAAATGAGTCTGATTTTCTTTTAAAACAAACAGAAAAAATATCTCTTGAAATATATGATACAAAAACAACAAAAGAAAAAATAGATCAACTAAGAGGGAACCTTGAAAAAAATAGAAAATCATTAGAAGGATTAGAAAAAAGAGAAAAAGAATTAGATAAGACCACTCATACAAATGAATATGAAATAGAAAGAAAAAATAAAGAATTAGAAAAAATATCTCAATTAGATGTATGTCCATTATGTAAGAGCAAAGTAACTGAAGAGCATATAAAAGAAATAAAACAAGAATCTAACCCCAAAATAAATCAATTAAAAACAGATATAGAAAATGCTAAAAAAGAAATTAAAGAAATTAAAGAAAAAAAGGAAAAATTAAGACAATTAAATAACAAAATCACTGAGGAAATTTCTAAAAGAGAGTCTGATTTAACAAAACTCTCAAATATAGAAGATAAAAAAGAACAAATAAAATCCCTTAACAACAAAATAAATTCTACAAAAGAAGAAATTACCAATCTTGAAAAAAGAAAAAGTTATCTTGAAAAGAATTTTAATGAAAACACAGATATTGAAGAAAAATATGAAAAACTTAAAATGGATGTCCAAGATATTTCAACAAGAAATAAAGAAAATTTGGATTCTGACATTTCATTTAAACAGAAAGAAATTGATAGAGCAAGAATTTCACTAAAACAATTACAAAGAGAGGAAGAAGATTTGAATGAGGAATATAAAGAAATAATACAAAAAAAAGACAATAAAGAAAAAGAATTAGAAAAAAAGAAGACAAAGGAACAAGAATTAAATCAAAAATTCCAAAAACTTATTTCTGAAAGAGATTCTTATAATAAAAAAATTCGTGAAAAAGAACAAGAAATGTATGATAAACAAAATAAATACACCAATACTCAAAGCCAGTTAAATGAGATAAATATAAACAAAGCAAGGATTGATGCAGAAACAAAGAATCTTGAAACAGAAATATTAGAATACCCTGATGCAGAAATAATAAACTCTTCAGAAGAAAAACTCAAAGAAAAATTAAACAAAACAAAAGAAACACTTTCAAGAATTGGTTCTGTTAATTTAAGAGCATTGGATACTTATGAAGAGATTAAAAAAGAATATGATGCAATAAAACAAAAAGTAGAAACAGTTGAAAAAGAAAAACAAGAGATACTTAAAGTAATACATGAAATTGACATAAAGAAAAAAAGAACATTTATGAAAACTCTTAAAGAATTAAATGAACTCTTTTCTAAGAATTTTACTCAACTTAGCTCAAAGGGACAGGTTTTCTTGGAACTGGAAAACAAGAAAGAGCCTTTTAGTGGCGGAGTGAGGATAGTTGTTAAAACAGGTCATGGAAAATATCTTGATGTGACTTCTCTTTCAGGAGGAGAACAAACAATTGTGGCCCTTGCACTTATATTTGCTATACAGGAACTAAATCCTTATTTTTTCTATGTATTAGATGAAATAGATGCTGCACTTGATAAAAGAAATTCTCAAAAACTTGCTAATTTGCTTAAAAAATACATGAAAAAAGGACAATATATAATAGTAACCCATAATGATGAAATCATAACAAATGCAACTAATGTTTATGGGGTCAGTATGCATGACGGGATAAGTAAAATAACAAGCCTAAAAGTATAATAAAAATGGAATATTTTGATGTTATTATTGTTGGTGCAGGCCCTGCAGGATTAAATTGCGCTAAAACATTAGGAGGAAAAAAATTAAAAGTTCTTGTTTTAGAAAAAAATAAAAAAATCGGTACAAAAGTATGTGCAGGAGGAATAGGTGATAAAGATAAAAAATATTTGAAACTTCCAAATAAATTAATTGATTTTAGTTCTAATGAAATAATAATACACACTGGTTCTAAAAATCATAGAATTAAATCCAAGAAAAATTTTATTTATACTGTTGATAGAGAAAAACTTGGGCAGTGGCAGTTAAAAAAATTAAAAAAATATAAAAATATAAAAATAAAAACAAATGCAAGAGTTTCAGAAATAGCAAGAAATCATATAAAGGTAAATAAAAAGAAAATAAATTACAAATATCTTGTAGGAGCTGATGGTTCTAGTTCAATTGTAAAAAGTTATTTAGAGATAGCATCAAAAAAAGCAGGAATTGCGATTCAATATCTTGTTCCAGAAAAAAAAGATAAATTGGAGTTTTTTCTAAATCCTAAACTATCATCATGGTATTCTTGGGTTTTTCCCCATAAAAACAAAACATCAATAGGAACAGGAAGCAATCCTGAATTTTATTCACCAAAAAATATGGTTAAAAATTTCGATAAATGGATTAAAAAGAAGAAAATAAGTATATCAAAATCAAAAAGGCAAATAGGGGTTATTAATTATGATTATCAAGGATATGATTTTAATAAGATATTTCTAATAGGAGATGCAGGAGGTTTTGCATCAGGTTTTACTGGGAAAGGAATATACCCTGCATTAATAACAGGTGAGGAAGTTGCTAAAATCATATTAAATAAAAATCATAAACCAAAGAAAATAAAAAAAATATTAAGAAATAAAAGAAAACAAGAAGCAATTTTAAGATTTTTAATGAAATCAGGAAAATATAGGTCTTTTGTATTCAATACAGGATTATCATTATTGAAATTACCTTTTTTAAGGAGAAGGGCAATAAAGCTATTCTCATAATCTAAATATTTTAATCTCCTTTATTAACAATCCATTCAAGATATGCTTTTCTCTTTTTACCTATTTTTATTTTTTCTGTTTCTTTTTTTCCTTCTTCTAACTCTAAATAATGCTCTTCTTTATTTTTTGAAAAAATAACCTCATAACTTGCATTAAAATATTCTTCCCTAGATGAAGGATTAAAATTTTTAGAAACAAACCTAGATATAAAATCAGGTTTTACTCCTCTAAAATACCTTGATTGATTTTCTGGATAATAATTAATATATTCTATATCAAAATCAATGTTTGTCTTTTTATCAATAGATTTTATTAAATCCATTAACTGATTGTAATTAAGAGATTCTTTCTTAGTCTCTTTGTTATTTTTTATTCTTTTTAACATTTTAATAAAAAAAGAAAAAGGAGAAAGCAAATAAAGAAAATAAAAATAAAAAAATCAAATATTAGTAGTAACTTTCTCCAAAATCTTCAGATTGTTTTTTTGGTCTTTTACCAAGCAATACAATTAGCACAACAAGTAAAACTACAAAGATTACAGCCAAAGCAATTGCTAAAGCAACAATTGAACCGTCTGTAGACTTGTTTTCTGCTTTCAAGATAAGGTTTTTTGTTTCAACAACACCATCTCCTGAAAGAATGCCAACCTTAAGAGAAAATTCTCCCTCAGTATCAGGTTCTGCAGTCACAGTAACTTTCTTTGTAGTTCCAGCAGGTATAGAAATAACAGAGCTATCTACACTTGCTGATACATCTTTAGAAGTTTCTGTAACAACTCTATAAACCTTTAAACTGTTTGTAGGGTTAGCAACAGTTAACTCATATGTAGCTTCTTGACCAACACTTACACTCTTTTCAGATTGAGTAACAACAACTTGTTTTGGAAGATCATTATTAACAACAATTTTCTTGCTGTCACTAACATCTAAATCATTGTTCTTACCTTTTACTTCCAGAGTGTATTCTCCTGATGTTGCATCAAAAGGAATTTCTAAGTGAATAGTTCCTCTTAATGTATCTTCAAGGTCACAATCTTCATTGCATTCTTCTAAAGCAACTATGTCACCAAGATAAAAAGTTCTTTCAACATCTAAACCAGAGATTGATGCAGTCACATACATGTCATCAAGGTCATTATAACCAGTGTTCTTTAGAACTATTTCAACTGGATAAATATTTCCAGCCTCTACATTCTTACTAGAACTTATAGACATGAAAGTTGCATCATAAGTTGGTCTTTGTACTCTTAATGTGTATTCTTCTGAATCTTCAAGTCCACCACTCCTGATTTCAACTTCAAGATCAAGATTTTTGCTAACCTCGTCTTCAAGTTCATAAGGTACATTAAGCACTAATACCTTTTTATAAACACTTCCATCCTCAACAGTAAAGGAAGACGTTTCAGCATCAATGCTATCCTTAGTCCCTTCTAAAGTTGCTTCAACAACTACATCAGAAGTGTTTTGTGTTGCTGTGAATAAAACTTCAACAACAACTTTATCTCCAGCAGTTATAGCTGGATTGTGGTTTGCAGTAGTATTTTCATAAGCTTCAATTCCGTCAATTTTAACAGAATCAATAGTTGACAATTCTGCTGCAGAAACACTTGATGCTATCAAAAGAACACTTGCTATTGCAAGGAAAAAAACCATAAAGTTTTTTGCCTTCATTTTGTTTTTATCTACCATTTTATTTAGTTAGTAACACAGAAAACAATGTTTTCTGTATAGTAATAAAAGATACATCAATATTATTTATAAACTTTATGGTGATTACAATTTATTATAATTCAAAAGTAACTATAAATATAGACAAATAGTGAAAAAATGTTATTTTTTGTAATAACATTTAGTTACATTCTCAAAAAAAAATAAAAAAAGCGAGGGGAAAAACCCCTCTTATTAAAAATAATTAAAAATTACAAACTTAATAATTTAAGAGATGTATCTGTTGTAGCAAAATTACTTGCAACAACTATCTGACAACCAGCGTTTTCCGCAGTCTTTAACATAGGGCCTGTAACAGTCCCATCAATAACAATCACTGCAGGTACATCTTTGGATTTTTTTAAAGAAAGTGTTAGGCTTTTTGTTGAAACAGACCTCATCTTTTCTAATGAACTGTTCAGCAAAATTGTCTTTCCACTTCCCTCATTTTTTTTCATTAAATCTTTAAGTTTCTTTTTTTTATCTTCTGTCAATTCAACTTTTTCAGTTTGTTTCTTCTGCTCTGAAGATACATACTCTCTTTGTCTATTTCTATTATTGTTGTAGTTTCCTTTGTTTCTATAATTTCTAGAAGAACCGTTGTTTCTAAGAAATTTTTCCTTATATTCTTCAACTGAAATCTTTTTTCTCAGGTTAGAAAGAACTTCTTTACCTGTTAGTTCTTCTACTTCTTTTCCATCAGGAGCAATAGCTACATACTTAACATTTGCATTATCCAAAACATTCTGAGCTATTAATTTTCCTCCACGATCTCCATCAAGGAAAAGAGTAAGTTCTTTTTTCTTACCTAATTCAGCTATTGTATCAGGAAGTTTTGTTCCACTCATTCCAATAACATTGTTTATTCCTGCACGAAGTAAATTAACAACATCTGCTCTTCCTTCCACAACAATAATTTCATTTCCAGACAAATCTCCAGCAGGAAGTTTTTCATTTCCATACTCTCTAATTGAAGCAGCCTTAGAAGCAGATTTTATTTGATTAGATATATCTCTTGAATCAGTGGCCCCATCTATAGAACCCATGAGTTTTTTAGCTCTATTAAGGATATAATCTCTCTTACTTCCTCTGACATCTTCAATCTTATCAACTTCTATATTTGCATCAGAAGGACCAATTCTTTCAATAGTTTCTATAGCTGCTGCTATTAAAGAAGTTTCTGATTGTTCTAAAGCAGTAGGAATCTTTATATTCCCACTAGTTCTTTTACCATCTCTCTCAAGATCTACTTCTATTCTTCCTATTTTTCCTTCTTTCTGCATCTCTCTCATATCAAGTTCTGCTCCTAAAAGTCCTTCTGTCTGCCCAAATATTGCGCCTATAACGTCTGGTTTTTCAAGAGCTCCTTCTACTGAAAAGTTTGCATGAATAAGATACTTAATTGAAACTGGACTTACTTTTGCCATTTTTTATATATTATTTAGTTATTTATTTTAAAATGAAATCTAAGATTCCATATTCTAAAATAGAAAAATACCGCTTCATTTCACTTATGTGAATAAGCAATTGAGTGTAAATATGAAATAATCCGAGTGATTCACGATATTTCCCTAATAAAATAAAAAAAGCCTTTTCTTTTTTAAAACTATTGGTTTTAAATTTAATACTTTTTACCCCAATACATAATCTTTTTTCCTAAATAAGAAGCATATTCCCAAAATTCTTCATTATCTGGGTGTTTTTTTGCCCATTCCTTTCTTTCTTTAATACAATATTCCAAAAAATCCCGAATATCTTCAGAAAAATTTTCTTTTTTATAGAAAGGATTTTTCGCTTTAAAATAAAGTCTGGCTTCTTTAGAATATAACTTGGTTAATTTCTCTTCAACCTCTTTTTCTAGACTATCCTTCATCACCTAATAAACAAATGAGCATTTATATTTCTTTTTAACAACATCTTTATAAAAAATAAAAGAATTATTTTTATATGAATTTATTAAAAAACACAACACTCTCTTTACTTATTGGAATTTTAAGTATCTCTTCTTTTTCTCAGAAAAAAGAAAAACACGCAGTATTAATAAGTGGTGAAACAGATTTGGAACATATAAAAAGTATAAAAAATGCAGATAAAATATTAAGGAAAAATAATTATAAAACCTATATATTTGATGAAAAAAACAGAAAAGAATATAATATAGAATCAAAAACAACAAAAAAGAATCTTGAAAATTTCTTCAAAAATATAAATATAGATAAAGATGATTTTTTTATGTTATATCTCACTGGTCATGGAAGTCGAGATTCCAACAGAAACAATATCTCAAGTATTATAAAAATGGTTGATGGAAGATATTTAAAACCCTCTGATCTTGAAAAATACTTAAATAACATAAATCCGTCAAAAGGAGTTTTATTGTTTACCCAATGTTATAGTGGAGGATTTGGAAAAAGTTTAGGAAAAGGAAAATACATTGCAATTTCCACTTCTTCTGAGAAAAAATCCAGCTATGGTACTTTGTTTGGGGATAACTTCTTTAAATCATTTAATAATAAAAAAGCAGACAAAAATAATGATAACAAGTTATCTGTATTAGAAGCTTCATCCTATGCCTTTGAAAATGATCCTTTTTCACCTGTTATTTTTGGTTATGAAAATTCTTTATTGAAAAAAAGAAAAGAAATTTCAAAGATAACATTGCTTCCCTTTTATAACGAACCAAGAATAAACAATAGTAAAGAATCAAAAAATATATATTTAAAGAAATACAAATAAAATCTAATATCCTATGCTTTTAGTTTTTTCATATAATGCATCAAATCTTGCTTTTCTCTCACTATCCTCTTCATAATTATTATATTCTTTTTTAAGATGATTATATAAATCAAAATAAGAATCAACAAAATTCAAAAAACATACTTCATAATCTTCTTTTGGAAGGTCAGAATTAAATACCCCAAAAACAAACTCAAGATACCTAAATTCAGCTTTATTATCTATAACTTCATTTATTTTATCATCAAGATTGATAAATTTAATGTTTTTTTCTTTCATACATTAAAAAATAAAAATGAGTTTAAAAATATGTCTATAAAAATCTTACAAATAAATATTTAATAGGTATTTTATTTCATAATGTATGGAGACTTTTTCAATAATTCTTAACGGTCCTGCTGCAGGAGGAAAATCTACCATATCAAAAAAAACTCTGGAAAAAATTGCCTAATACGGCACTAATTAATATAGATAAAATAAAATGGATGATTTCTGATTATAAACTAAATAATGATTTTTATCTAAAACTTTCTAACAAAATAGTCCTTGATATGGTAAAAAGGTATCTAAGCAATAGGATAAATGTTATTATTGAAAAAGCATTTTGTAAAAAAGAGAATATTTATCCCTTTCTAAAGTATGCTAATGAAAAAGACGCAAAGGTCTTGATATATAATATAGAAGCCCCATGGAAAATAATAAACAAAAGATTAAAAACAAGAAAACATAAAATGACAACAAAAAAAGGAAAAAGAATATACAAAAGTTATTCAAAAAACAAATTTTCTGTAAATAAAACATTTGATACTTCAAAAACTACACAAAAAAAGATAATTAATTCAATAATAAGTGATATAAAATAAATCACATAAAAACACAAATAAATAAAATATTAATTAAAAGTTAAATAAAAGAAAAATTAATGAAAAAAGGATTATTCACCTTTTTTCTTTGTAATTTCTAAACACATTCCAGCAGCTACAGTCTGACCAGCGTCTCTTACTGCGAACTTACTTGTAAATGGGTTTTCTTTTTGAGTTTCAAGAACCAAGTTTCCTTGTGGTTTGATTCTTACTCTAGCAACATCTCCATTCTTTAAGTAGTCTGGATTTTCTTTTTGAACCTGTCCAGTTTTTGGATCAATCTGAGCAATTAATTCTGTAAACTGGCAAGGAACCTGAGCAGTGTGAATATGGAATACTGGTGTATATCCTTTAGCTAAAACACTTGGGTGGTTAATAACTGCTATCTGAGCAATAAATTCCTCAACAATAGGCATTGGTTTTCCAGCATCACAAATTACATCCCCTCTTGCAATATCTTTTTTACCAATTCCTCTTAAGTTAATACCAACATTATCTCCAGCTAAAGCTTCACTTACACTTTCATGGTGCATTTCAACACTTTTAACTTCACCATCTTTACCTTCTCCTGTTCTTCCTGGCAAAACCTTTATTTTTTGTCCAGGTTTCATTTTACCTGAAGTTATTTTACCTACTGGAACAGTACCTATACCTGTAATTTCATAAACATCCTGAACAGGCATTCTCATTGGTAAGTCAACTGGTGATTCTGGAGCAGGGAATTTATCTAATTGCTCCCTTACAGTTGGACCTTTATACCAAGTCATGTTTGTAGATTTTTCAGAAACATTATCGTTTTTTAATCCTGAACAAGGAATAAATGGTGTGTTTTCTGGGTTAACACCAACTTGTTTTAATAATTTAGAAACTTCATCTTTAACTTCTTTGAATTTATCTTCTTTATATTCAACTGCATCCATCTTATTAACAGCAACAGCGATATTTTTAACACCCATTGTTCTTAATAACCATAAATGTTCAGTAGTTTGTGGTTGAACTCCTGAAGGAGCAGCAATTACTAAGAAAGCTGCATCAGCTTGTGAAGCTCCAGTAATCATGTTTTTAACAAAATCTCTGTGTCCAGGAGCATCAATAATAGTAACCTGGAACTTATCTGTCATGAATTTTTTATAAGCAAGATCAATAGTCACTCCTCTTTCTCTTTCCTCTTTAATTTTATCCATTACATATGCAAATTCAAAACCAGCCTTACCATGTTTAGCAGCTTCATCTTTTAATCTTTTCATTTCCTGTTCAGGTACAGCACCAGAATTAAACATTAACTGACCTACAATAGTAGATTTACCAGCATCTACATGCCCTACGAAAACAGTGTTCATATTTGGTTTTTCTCTAGCCATTTTTTGTTTTTTATTAGTTGTTTTTATTTTGATTAACTACTATATGTTAAAAATTAAGGGTTTATAAATGTTTCGATTTTTTGGTATATATTTTAATTTCATTCTAATTTGGTTTTTTACCGTCGGTATTATTGTATGTAATTTGGTTTTTTATTGTTTTTACAATGTTTTTGCTCTCTTATTTTGAACAAAAAGAATATTTATATTAATTTATTCATTAAAAACATAATAATTCCCTCTTGAATTCCAGCAAACAAAACCATCCATATTAAAATCCTCTACAGCACTGATTTGTTTTCTAAACATTTCACCAGAGTAATTAAAAGCCTGTATCATCGGAATAATCTTTGTCTTATTAGAAATTTTCTTTTTGGTTTGTTTATAACCCTCCTCAATAATTTCATAAGGGTGTTCTGAAGGATTAAGAAATCCAAGAGAACCTTCCCAAAAATGAGAAGGATAAAGCATAGGGTATATAGTGTCTGCATATTTGCTTAGGGAATCTATTCTTTGTCCTACTCCTGATTCTCTATAGTTCCAGGAACTATGGCCAAAAGTTTGCACACCTAAATCAACATTATCTCCTAATTTATTTTTTGCTTTTTTAACGACATCATCAATAATTTCACATTCATATTCTTCATTATCGAATTTTTTAGAAGCAGGAAATCTAATATAATCTAAAACAATATTATTAAAACCAAATCTCGATTCTTCTTTTAATAAATCTAAGTTATAATTAACAACATCTTTATTCATCATATCAATCCATTTTTGGTATTTCCCTTCCCATAACCTGAATTCTAACTTTTTATCATATAAAAGATGGTCTCTAAACATTGCATGTCTTGCGACAAGATTAATATTATTTTTATGGGCCTGATTAAATAAATAATCAAAATTTAACTCTCTTTTTTTCCCTTCAAGGGTTTTTACCTGTGCCTCAATATCTCTGGCCAGATTGTTTTCAGGAGAATAAAATAAATTACCTCTTACATTTTTAACATCAATCATAAGGGTGTTTATTCCATGAGAATCTTTTAACTCCATATAATTATCAATACTCTTTTTTGTTATTCCTTTCCACCCAGGGACATAAACCCCCCTAACAATATTTTTTCCATTATTTTTCTCTCCCATATCTTTTTTAAAAAAACTAAAGGGATTTACAAGAACAAATGTACCTGCTAAGAACATGCTCTTGATAAACTGTCTTCTATTAAGTGTCATTTTTATTTTTAATAAGAAAAGAAAACAGTTTATAAAAATTAGTATAAATAAAAATAACAATCAAAAATTACTGGTTTTCAGCAAGACCTTTTCTGTCTATGAGATTTTCAAATTCAAAAGAAGAGTCTAATTGTATAGAAAAGGTTTATTGATTTTCAGCAAGACCTTTTCTGTCTCTAATCTTTTTGATTACTTCAGATTCCATTGACTTAGGAACTACTTCAAATTCCTGGTTTAATAGAGAAGAATTACCTCTACCTTCTGTTGCTGAACGTAAATCATTAGACCATCCCATCATTTCTGCAACAGGTATTTTAGCTCTCATTTCAGCTTCAGTTCCCTCTTGTTTAACATCAAGCATCTGTCCTCTCTTACCACTCACTAGTTTTGAGATTTCTCCCATGTATTTATCAGGAGTATCAATAACATGTACCTGTAATGGTTCTAATAATGAAGGATCCGCATTCATCATAGCTTCTTCAATTCCTTCCCTAACTGCAGGTAAAACTTGAGCAGGACCCCTATGAATAGCGTCCTCGTGAAGTTTAATATCAACTAATCTTACCTTAACTTTCATACAAGGCTCTCTTGCTAAAGGACCCTGGTTCATAACTCCTTGGAAAGCATCTAAAATCATTTCAATAACTTCATTAATATGAACTTCCCCTCTAGTTTCATCTAAAAACATATTTCCATTGTAAATCTCTCTAACATTTCTTATGGTGTCTCCATCCCATCCTAATTTTGAAAGAGATTCAGCTACTGCCTGGCTTTTCTTTTTAACTCTTCCTTCTGGAACATCTCCTTCCTTAATTGCCTTATGAACTTCATCTTCTAAAGGTTCTACAACCATATAAAAACTGTTATGTTTATTAGGAGAACGTCCTTCAACTTTATTTGACTCTTTATTAACTGTTTCCCTATAAACTATAATTGGGGGAGAGGTCTTAACATCTAATCCCTTTTCTGTTCTTATTCTATTTTCTATAATTTCTAAATGTAATTCGCCCATGCCTGAAATAAGAGACTCTCCTGTTTGTTCATTAATCTCTACTTTAATAGAAGGATCTTCTTTAGAAACCTGTTTTAATATTTCAACTAATTTTGGTAAATCTGCTGATTTTTTAACTTCAATAGATTTTGTAACAACAGGTTCAAATAAGTGTGTGATAGCTTCAAAAGGGACCATTTCATTTTCACTTACTGTCTCACCTGCAACAATATCCTTTAATCCAACAATACCAACAATATTTCCTGCAGGAACTTCATCAGTTACAACTCTTTGTGCTCCTTTATATACAGAAACCTGTTGCACACGTTCTTTCTTTTTAGCCATATTAAGATAAACATCCTGCCCTTGTTTTAATGTTCCAGAGAAAAGTCTTCCAGCAGCTACTTCTCCTGCATGTTTATCAATAACAATCTTAGTGGGAACAAAAACAGGTTCTCCTTTTGGATCACATTCTCTTAAATCTTTTCCTATTTTAGTGTCATCCTCTCCATGCCATATTTTCGGAATTCTATATTTTTGTGCTTGGTCTGGGTTAGGATGGTGGTTAATTGACATGTTTAATACAACCTCATGAATAGGTGCTTTTTTAGCTAATTCTTTATAATTATCATTTTCATAAGCATCAATAACATCCTTAAAGGTTATCCCTTTTTGCTTCATATAAGGAAAACTTAATCCCCAATTATGAAAAGCAGAACCAAATGCAACACTCCCATCAGTAACAGATACTTTCCATTTTTCTTTATAGCCTTCAGGAGCAATGTTCTCAATTAATTGGTTTACTTCATTGATTATTTTAACAAATTTCTTCTCCATCTCCTGTGGAGTTAGTTTAACTTCCTTGATCAATCTATCCACTTTATTTATGAATAAAACAGGTTTAACTAATTCTTTTAATGCTTGTCTTAGAACTGTTTCAGTCTGAGGCATAACTCCTTCTACTGCACATGTTAAAACAACACAACCATCAACAGCCCTCATAGCCCTTGTTACATCTCCACCAAAATCAACATGCCCCGGAGTATCAATAAGGTTAATTAAATAATCATCCCCCTCCACTTTATGAATCATAGAAACTGAAGCAGAATCAATTGTAATACCTCTTGAAGATTCATCATCATGAAAATCTAAAGCTCTTTGCTTACCAGCTGTTTCTTCTGAAAGCATCCCTGCACCAGCTAAAAGATTATCTGAAAAAGTAGTCTTCCCATGGTCAATATGTGCAGCAATAGCTATATTCCTAATTTTCTCTTTTTCTTTCATCAATTTTACTACAGGTGTACTCTCTGCCATTTTTTAGTATTTCTTTTTTGAATACATTAAATATAATAAAATCTCTTTTTAAATCTTATCCTTTATTTGATGCTTTTAAAACAAATGAGAATTTTCAAATTCCTCCTCTAAAAAACCTACCCATCAATCTAGTTATATATCTTATTTCCTCTTTTTCAGAACTCATTAAATCTTCCTCATATCTAAAAAAGAAATTCCTTAAATCATCAAATTCATTAAAAAACATATTATTATAATACTCAAATTTATTTTTCTTGATTTTTTCTTTTTGGTTTTGTTTTTGAGATAAACTTTCATAAGCTTCAGATACTGCTACAAATTCTAATCTTGATTCTTTTTCTTTTCCAGGAGGATTTTTATCAGGGTGATATTTTAATGCCTTTTTTCTGTAAGCTTTTTTTATTTCTTTATATGAAGCATCTTTTGAAATTCCTAATCTTTCATAAAAATTTTTTGTTTCAGAAGGCTTCATTTTTGAAATCTCTCTTTTATTTTGATTTTTTGAACTTTCACTATGATTATTAATCATTTTTAAAATGATTACAAAATAAACCAACAAAACATAGTTTAAATATCTAATTAGTTATTATTTTTCAAAAGGAATTTTAATATTTTTTTTAAGACCTAATTCCCTATTTAGCTTTTCTGTTTGTTCTACTGTTTTTTTAACATGTTCTAAAGAAGATAAATTAGTTCTTACTTCTAATGTTATTAGTTTTAAATTCTTACACTCAGGGAGAACTAGTTTAATTAAATTTATTATTTTTTTAGACATTTGGTTATCTTCAAAAGTCTTATGTGCATCCTCATATCCTTCTTCTTTTTTTACTGGAACATTTATATGTAACTGGAATATTCTTTCCCTCGAAACTTCTAAAATTTCTTTAAAATATTCTTCTATTGTCCCCTTATATTTTCCTTTTTGGATTTTATTCATTCCTGAAACATAAGTATGAGAAATATCCAACAACATTCCTGAATTTGTATTTTTCAAGATATCTTTTATTATCTCTTTTCCCGTAAGAAATTCTGCCCCCTCCCCTCTTGTTTTCAAAAGATAACTATCATAAGGTTGCAATTCAAAAACAACACTCTTACTAAATAGTTTTTCAAATTTTTTTAGATTATTTATTATATTGTTTAAAACAACTTTGTTATTTTCTGGTTGTTTTTCTTTATAATCTATTAAATGAAACCCCAAAACAGGAGCATCTGAATTATTGTATTTCAATATTTCCTCTTCATTATAATTGGGAGCATCTTTCTCTTCTAAATTAAAACCCTTCCATCTAAATGGTCTATGAATACTTGATTTTATTCCTGATTTCTTTAATTTATCTATATCTTCTAATTCAGATGTCTCAATACCATCAATAATATCTGATCTCTTTATCATTTCCAAAGCCTCATTATTGTCAGATATTCCCTTACACCATGATACATAAATTTCAACCATCCAGATAAAATAAAAAACATTTTTTATAAACCTGTTTTATATAATCTATAAATTAACAAATTTTTTATACTATGGAATCATCTAAATAATATGGAAAAAAGAAATATCGAAAAAATTGCAAATGAAATTGATTCTGCACTTCCAGAAAATAATAAGAGGTTTCCTTTTCCATGGAAAGAATGCCATGCTGAGTGTGAACCCAGTAAAGCCTATATATTTGAAGAAAAAGAAAAAGGTAAACTGGGATTTTGGAAAAAAGCCTACAAACATCTTTTCCCAAGAAATTTTCATGAAGATTATGATAAAAAGCTAATTAAACTTACAGAAGAAGCCGGAAGAAGACAGTACCTAAAAATAATTGATAAAAAAGATCCAGAACTTGAAAGAGTATGCAAAGATATTGCGAGAAAATACGGAATAATTATAACTGATAATTTTTAATAAACAAATTTTTGTGTAAAAGGTTTCTGGAAAATTAATTCATTCATTAGAAACACTTGCAAAATTCCAACAATAAACCCTTTCAACAGAAACATTTTCAAAATAATTTTTTAGCATTTTTTCAAATCCCTTGCTAGTCCATTGTTGTAAATGGTCAGGAGTATTTCCAAAACTTTTCAGGTATTTTCCTCTTGCAATGTTCTTAAGATTCCAATAAGGAAAATTAGGGACAGTTATAATACAATTTTTTTTACCTATTCTTGAAATCTCTTCTAAAGTTCTTTTTGAATCATCCTTACTTAAATGTTCAATTGTCTGTGTTGAAATAACAAAATCAAAATAGTTTTTTTCAAAGGGTATCTCTCTAACATCTCCCTTAACAACTTTGATAAGAGGGTATTTCTTTCTTATAAAATCCAGTTTTTCTTCATCATTATCTAGTGCTATAGGATAAGTTCCTTTAGTTTTTCCAACAAAATTTGTTACATAACCTTTTCCTGCACCTAGATCTATAGCATTTGAAAATTTAATAGTCTTAAGTTTTTCAGAAAGCTTTTCAAAATATTTATTCATAAGAAATTTTCCTATAGGATTCCTTAAATTTGCATGGTCATAAGTGTCTCTACCCATAAAAACCATATCTTTTTACTCTTTAAAAAGATTGTTATAATTTTAAAAAATACGCAATAGCTAAAAATCTTTGATTTTTTGTAAAAGATTATCTAGCAGAATCAGCCTGGGCTTCTGCTTCACGTCTCTTTTTCACTGCAAAACTTTCTGCATTTTCTTCAGAAGCCATTTTCAATTCTTCGGCTAAAGCCTGAGCAAACGTCTTCTTTTTATTAAAAGCCTTATCTGAAGAACCATGAGCAATATGTCTTAAAGCAACATTAATCCTCCTCATTGGTGAAACATCTACTGCTTGAGGATATCTTGCTCCCCCATATTCAATAACTGTTACCTCATCTCTTGGAGCAGATTTTTCAATAGCCCTTACTAAAACCTCAACAGGATTTTTACCTGTTTGTTTTTCTATTATTCTAAATGCTTCAAGAATTATCTTATTAATTTTTGTTTTTTTAGATGTTATCTCGCCTTTTTCTATTTTATGTTTTTTACCTCTGTGTCCTGCTGTTGAAAGCTTATTAGCAAGTCTCTCAATAACATTGATTTTTTCTTTTCCAAATCTCTCTGTATTACTACGTCCATGACTTTCAACAACTAATTTTGGTTCAAGGTTAATAACTTCTTTTAATCCGGGATCATTTACCTGAATCTCAAAAACCTCATATTTATCAAAAACCTTAAACTGAGGGAGTGTTGATTTTCTCTTTCCAGTTTCTTTATTCTCATTAGTTTGTTTTTCTTCTTCAGTCATTTTATCTTCTACCCTTTTGTATTTTTCCTTGTACAAGTCTTTGTAAAGGTTGATCATTTACTTTAATAACCTGATACCTAATACCTCTTATATCTCCTTTTGAACGGCCTTGTTTTCCACCAATTCTTTCAATCATAACTTCATCATGTTCATCAATATATTTTTGAGCAAGATTTCCAGGAATAAAAACACCTACGGTTTTACCATTTTTTGTTAACTGAACTCTGCAACATTTTCTCATAGCTGAATTTGGCTGAGCAGCCTCTTTTTGAAATTTAGATAAGACTATCCCTTTGGCTTGACTTGCTCCCTTTAATGGATCAGCTTTTACATCAAAACCTAAAGTCCTTGCTTTATATTTCTGATTTTTCCATCTAAATTTTTTTCTATCTTTCTGTTTCTTTTTAGCGTTTTTTAGTCCCATTTTATATTATATTTTCAACAACGAGGTTTTTAAAGGTTTTTATATATTTCTGTATCCATAAAAAATATAATTCAGGGATTTGAACTATTTTTCTTTTTACGATTTTATAACTAAAAAGAAATAACACCTCGAGAGAAAGGTTTAAAAACAGAAATAATCTTTGAAAATCATCCTTAAAAAGGTAAAATGGAGGAACCTCAAGAAGAATCGGTATATGAAGATGAGGACGATCTTGATAGAAATATAGACGACCTCGAACTTGACTAATCAAATTTTTTCTTTTTCTTTTATTTTTTATTTTAGTTATTAATACAATTAGTTAAATATAACTTTATTATTGGATTTATTCAACTCCTCTCCCGCTTCAATATAAAATCTAATTTCCTTTATTTTCAATTGATTCAAAAATATGTTTTTTAACATATATTTTGTACCCTCTCCTGGACCAAGAGATTCTAGAGAGATATTTTTGACAGTTTTATTATTAACATCAATAACAACATTTTCATCTCCTTCTGTAGAATCAACCCCTACATTAACAATACTTAAATTAAAATCGAGATATCTCTGATGCGGGTTATGCGATACCTCCTTAAAAGCTAAATCAGGTAATGAGGGTATTGAATAAATTTCATTTATTTTTTTTGGTATTTCATTTCCAAGTCTTTGATAACATTTACTAACACTAAACATTATATTTCTTGGATTTTCTGAATGATCAAATCCTAATGCATGTAATAATTCATGTAAAGCAACATTGGGCTTAGCACATTCTGTTTCTCTTATAAGCAGAACCTCTCCCTTCTTTATTATATTGTATTTTCCAGATTTAACAATTTCTGTAGGGCCTCCTTCTCCTGCAACAAATAATCCTCCTTTTTCAATATTTTCTTCTTGGCAAGTGATAGTTATTTCTTCTCCTCCTTGCATAGAATTATCATAAACATAAAAATCAATAATTGTTTCATTTTCCAATATATCCATAGCCCTGTTCATCTCATCTTTTTTATTAAGACTACAAGAGTCATATATTAAATATGAAATATTCTTATCTCTGTATCTTAGATAGGGATAAAACTGAAAATGCTCCTGTGAATGACTTAAATTAAAATCATTATTAAGAGTATAATTCTCTGAATTAATAGTATTCTTTATTTTAGCATCTTCAAAATTATTAAAAGGAAAAAACCAATAAACAACTAACATTCCAAACATTATCAACAAGACAAGTATTGTAAAAAATTTATTTAGATTCATTTTTTATTTTGTAATGATTTAATAGTCTGGCATTTTTTCGTTATGCCCAAACTGAATCATCATATCTATTTTTTCCTCTCCTTTTAATGTGTTTAATACAACTGGAAAATCGCATGCCCCATAACAACTTCCAAGCCATATAAAAAAATTAATCCTCTTTAATTTTTTTCTGAAATAATCTACAATAACCCTTGAATATTGTTTAAGCCCATCAGGAAATTGTAAAACAACATTTCTTGGATTTTCATTTTTAATATTCTTCAAAACTTTTTCAAATTCAAAATCATATCTTTCATTAAGCTCTTTTAATGTAATTTCCATTTTAAATAAAAAAAATTAATATATAAAAAACCTTTTGTCTTTCCTTCTTTCTAAATGAAATAAAACCACACCCCCAAGTAAAATAAAAAATAGGTTATATAAGCATTATTAAAAAGAAAAAGAAAAATCCCCTTCACCCATCCTTACTCTTTCAGCAATCCCATCAAAATTCATTGAACCATTAAGTCCTTTTGAATTTAAATCCCCTTTAAATTTTTTGATTAATAATGTGTTGTTTTTTATCTCTGAAATTACTCCTTGGACATCAATAATTCCTGATACAATTTTATCAAATTTTCTAATGTAAATTCCTTCTATTTCTAAATCTTCATAATCAAAATTCTCTATTTCTACATCATGTTCTTTGTCTGAAAAAGAAAGGCCACTATCCTTAATTAATATCTTATCTGCATCCCCCTCTAAAGATGTTATTTTTTCGGAAGTTAGAGATATTTTTCCATCATAATTTTCAAGTATTATTTTTGAATTATTAATGCTTGGATTTAATTTTTCTATTTTAACTTTGTTCTCAGAAGAACTTGTAAACATCACTTTTTTAAAATTACCCTCTAATTCAAGACTATCTATAGTAATGTTTGCTTTAATATCTGAGCTCTCATTGGGATTATTATTAGATTTAAAAAAATTTCCTGTTATTTTTAAATTTCCAATATCTGAATTAAAAACAGAGGTATAAAGAATAATTCCTACAACTAAAATAAATAATATAAAAATTGCCTTTGAATACTTGAAATTAATGCCTCCCATTATCTTATATATTTCCTCTTGTTTTTTTATTTTTTGGTTTGTTATGTTTTGTTTAAATCTTTTTTAAATGACTTAATAATTTCTATTATAAAGCATCACTCTTTTTTAATTTCTTCGTTTTTGCCTTTTCTATAACTCATCATAACTTTTTCAACAGTATCAGCAAATGCATTAGGTTTATTTATTTTTTTTACTTTTATTGTGGCTTCTTTTGAAAATAATCTTATATCTACATCTCCATAACCTAAAATCCACTGCCAGACACTATTTTTAACATAAATATCACTTATTCCTACATAATCTATTTTCTGAACATTCTTATTTAAAAGACGATCATAGGTACAACGAATGTTTGTAGGTGTTATTTCATAAAGAGTATTTAATCTATGAACTTCAGTAAAATTCAAACCTAAAAAGAAAAATACCATGAAACTTATTACAGAAACCCAGCTTATTGTTATGCCTTTTATATTTAGGTAAATCAAAAGCCCTGCAAGAAGGAGAGTCATTATATAAAAAGGAAAATATTGTTTTCTCGAAGGCCTTACTCTCATTAAAACTTCTTCACCTTTTTTTTTCTTTTTTCTCATTTTATCCCTATTTTCTACAAAAACAAAAGAAAACAACATTATAAAGATTTTGATAATATTCAAAACTTTTTTAACCCCTAATAAATAAATAGTTTTATGAAAAATCAAAAAATCAGACAGCCAATTGTCACAGTATCAGGTCATGTAGACCATGGAAAAACCTCTATTTTAGATAATCTTAGAGGAAGCTGTATTCAGGAAGGAGAATGTGGAGGGATAACACAAAAGATATCTTTTACTTCTTTTCCATTAGATAAATTAAAAATTTCATGTCCTTTAATAGAAAAATCCGGAATAAAACTAGATATTCCTGGTTTTTTATTTATAGATACTCCTGGACATGCCGCATTTACTAATTTAAGAAAACGTGGTGGGTCGTTAGCAGATCTTGCTATATTAGTCATTGATATAAATGAGGGGATAAAACCACAAACAGCAGAAGTTATTAAAATCATGAAAATGAATTCTACGCCTTTTATAATTGCCCTAAATAAAATTGATAATATTTCTGGCTGGAGATCACCAAAACCAGAAGAAAATAAGGATATAAAAAGCATAATAGAATCACAAAAACCAGAAATCCAACAAATATTTCAGGAAAGATACATGACATTTATAGCAACACTCAATAACCATGGTTTTGATGCAGATCTTTATTATAACATAAGTGACTTTTCTAAAAAAATAGCTCTTGTTCCTACTTCAGCAAAAACCCAGGAAGGTTTACAAGAATTAGTAATGATGTTATGTGGATTAAGTCAAAAATATCTAAAAGACAATCTTGAGTTAGGAAAAGACCCAAAAGGAGTTATGCTAGAGATTAAAAAAGAAAAATCTACAGCATATAATGAAGCCATTTTACATGATGGAGAATTATCAAAGACAGATCAAATAGCAATTGCTAATTTAGATCCTGAAAAAGACCCTACAATAACAAAAATAAGAATATTAGAAGAAATAAAACCCCTTTCAACAAAATTCCAAACAAAAGAAAAAGTGCAAGCTTCTACAGGAATACGAATGCAGTTAACTGAAAAAGAAGGAATTCTTCCTGGAATGCCTTTTGAAGCATATAAAGATAATAAAGAAGAAATTAAAGAAAGATTTAGAAAGCAGATTTCCCAAGCAATACAAACAGACAAACAAGGAATAATTGCTAAAGCAGACTCTTTAGGAAGTTTAGAAGCACTTTTAACATTATTAAAACAAAATAATATTCCTGTAGTAAAAGCAGGGATTGGAAGTATAAATAAAACAGATATAATTTCAGCAAAAGCAAATTTTGAGATTAATGAAACAGATGCTATTGTGGCAGGGTTTAATGTTGATCTTGATACTGAAGCAAGAGCACTTGCAAAAGAAAACAACATAAAAACGATAACAGATGATGTAATCTACAAATTAATTGAAAATCTTCAAGACTGGCGGGAGGAGAAAAGAAAAGAGATTGAGAAAAAAAGACTCATGGGTCTTGCTCCTTTGTGTAAAATAACAATCCTCCATGATTATGTTTTCAGAAATACCAAGCCTGCGATTTTTGGTGTAAAGGTCGAAGGAGGAAAATTAAAGCAAGGATTAAATATGATTTCTCAAAAAGGAGAAAAAATAGGAAAAATAAAAAACATTCAGTCTGAAAATAAATCTGTTTCAGAAGTAGATTCAGGAAAAGAAGTAGCAATATCAATACCAAATATAAATTTTGAAAGGCAAATGAAAGATGTCAAAACAATGTATACAAATATAGGAGAGAGTCAATTCAGAAACTTAAAGAAAAACAAAGATTTACTCTCAAGTGAAGAAACAAAAATATTACAAGAGATTGCAGAAATAAAAAGAAAAGAAAACCCTGAATGGGGTTATTAATGGTTACTTATTGTATTTTTCAATACTGTTTTGTAAGGGAATAGAATATTCAACTCCATTCTCAGGAATAACTGCTGGTTTAACAGAACCATTAAGACTTTTTGGTTGAAAAAATCCTGCAACATAACCTACTTCTTCTCTAAAATATAAACTTTTGTATTTAATCTTATCTCCTATGTTAAGATTTTCATGATTTTCAGTATCTAAAACCTCTCCCCATCTTGCATGATTTTCTATATAATCTATGCTTTTGTTATAAACGGATTTAAGAATATTCCTTCTCTTATTAACATCCTTTTCATCACTAAGGTGTTTTGCAATTTCACTAACACTTAAATTTTCAAGTCCATTCATTTTAATTTACCGCGTTTTATTATAAACTAGGCATTTTTAAAACTTCCTATCATGTGCAGAAAAATATTAAAAATTTGCACTATATACAAATTACATGGAAAAAGAAAAAGCAGTTAAAGTAATAATTTCAGGAAAAGTCCAAGGAGTGGGATTCAGGTTTTTTATAGAAAAAAATGCAAAATCAAATAACATTAAGGGGTATGTAAAAAATCTCTCTAGCGGCGGAGTAGAAGCGTTTTTTCAGGGTCCAGGAGAAAAAGTTAATGAAATGATAAATTTATGTAAAAAAGGACCTTTAACAGCAAATGTAAAAAACATTGATATCCAGGAGCAAAACCCTCAAGAATTTAATAGCTTTAAAGTAACAGGATAATTATTAAAAAATTAATAGTTTGCTAATCCCGGTATTGTATTTCTTACTCCTCCCTTAGGATTTTTAACATCTCCATTATAACGAGGTATAATATGCCAATGCAAATGAAAGATGCTTTGTCCTCCTGCCAGACCTTTATTTATTCCGTGATTTTCTCCATTAAGGCCCCTTCCTAAACCAAAATGTCCTAAACCTTTTTCTTTACACAAATACTTTGATTTTTCATTAATAGGGTTTTTTAGTTGTGATTTATAAAATTCTTTTAATGTTCCTGAAACATTATCCTTATTTATTTTTTTCTTAACTGTCTTAATTGTTGAAAAAAGAGCATTCCATTCTTCTTGGGTAAGTTTATCTAAAGAATCCACATGTCTTATAGGAATTATTTCTGCATGTCCTGGAGATACTGGAAATTTATCATATCTTGCAAAAAAATATTTATTTTCATAAAAAATACTTTTGTCTTTTTTTTCATATTCCTCACAAAATATGCATTTTTTATTTTTTGACATAAAAAATTAAAAAACCAAAATCTTAAAAACATATATTTGTTTTATTATATATGTTAAAAACAATAATTTTAACCCTGGGATTTTTGGCATTAATTGAAGGATTGGTTATAATATTATTTCCAAAAACAGTTGGAAAAGGAATAAGGAAAATATCAAGCAAAAAAAAGATAACAAAAGCAGGAATTTTAGAAATAATAACCAGCCTTGTTTTCATAGCAATAGGATTTATTATTAACTAATTATTTTTATTATTTTTAATCTCTCTTTTATATTTCAAATAATCATTTCTTAATTTTTTATAAGTATTTTTATTAAATTCTTCTCCTTTTATTTTTTTATCAATAATTAAATCATAATAATTATGAAAGATTCTATCTACCCTCATAAAATGAAATTTCTCATTCATTTCTTTGCTATTCAAAACATCAATTACTTCTTTTGCTAAATTTCTTTCTAAATCTTTTTTCATAATCAAAAATATTTTCCCTAACTTAAAAGCATTTCTCTTTTTTAATATAATAATTAATATCTCTCTTCCCTATTTCAAAAAAAACTGGTTTTGGTTTTATTTTTTCCATTTTTTTATTATGAAAAATATATGGATAATATTTTCTTGGATTTGTTAGGATATCTTTTGAAGCAAAATACATTGAAGGGTAATTTCTTGGAGCAAAACCAATACCACTTCTTATTGTTTTTATTGGATTTTCTTTTGACCATTTGTATCTAAAAACAGGAAGTCTTCCCACATTATATGAAACTAAGGAAAAAAGATGATTATTAAATTGTTTTTGAGAATCTTTATAATATTTTATAAAAGCACTTAAAGACTTTTTTGGATTAAGTCTTTCATCAACTCTTGAATTCACTTTTAATCCATAATCCCTTGCTGTACCTGCCATTAATTGCCACATTCCCACTGCCCCTGCTTTAGAAATAGCATCTTCTCTAAAACCACTTTCATACAAAGGTACAACAGAAAGAGAAACAGGAAGATCGTGTTTTTCTAAACTATCTATAATATAATCAAGATGTTTATAAGCTCTTTTAACAGATTTTTTTATATATTGTTTTTTTCCATGAATAACCCAGTAGTTATTAGGTATTTTTTTATAAATTTTTGATTTTTCTTCTTTCCAATGATTTAAATTATAGGGGTTAACGATAAAAGATTTTGAAGACTCTGTTGTAAAAACATTTTTCCAAAAATTAGTAGAATATTCTAAAGGAGCCCTATAATTTTCAAGATAATTATCTTTTAATAATTTTGAAGAGATACTTTCTATGTTATTAATTTTATGTATTTCTTTGTCTCCTAAAAATGAATTACTAGAATTTAGAGATCTAATTGGAAAAAATAACATCCCAACAGTTAATAAATTAATTAAAGATTTTTTTAATTGGTTTTTCATATAAAAAATAAAAAAAGAATATTTAAAAAATTATAGAAATAAAAAACATATTAAATTCTTTTTTTTGACATTTTTTTTACAAGAACAGTAAGAACGACAAAACTAATAAAAGTTAGGAATAATGATAAAAACCCTTTTAATATTGATACTGCACTATACTTAAATAAAACAATCTTTCTAAACAAACTATTTGAAACAGCAGCTGGATTATATTCTATTATCTTTTGTAAGGGTCCAGAAATAGCTTCAATTGGAAATATAACATTTGAGAAAAACAAAAAAAGTGCAACAACAGAAATTGAAACAACCATTGTTGTTTCTTCTGATTTAAATGCGTAACTTATCAACATTCCCAAAAAGATGAATATAGAGCTTGAGAAAATAACTGCCAAGGCTAATTCCCCAACAATTGTATTAAGTGATGTTCCAATAATAAAATGAACTCCTGTTAAAACAATTATTAATTGTAAAAATAAAATAATCAAACATGTAATGTATGTTCCTATTATAAAGGCAAAGTCAGGTGTAGAAGTAATAGAGTTTCTAAAATAGGCTCCTGCTTTTTTCTCCCTCATAACCAGTGAAGAGGCAAGGATTATGCTACAAAACAAAACAACAATTGTCAAAAAGTTAGGAAATATATAATCCCAGTTTGAAGAATTGGGATTAATCGATTTTATTTCTGTATTAATAGGTTTTACTATTTTTTTAACATCAACAATTTCCCGGGAATTTAACTTATCTGATAAGCCATCTAATTCATTAGATATTTTATTTACCTTGTTTTCCAGATTATTGAGATCATTGAGAATTTTTTCTGAATTAAAACTCGCTCTATTAAGCGAGTTATTTATATTTTCTGTTTTTTCCTTAGCTTCCTCTAAAGTAGAAATTATTTCTCCCACATCAGATTCATTGTCTCCTCCAAAATCTTCTAAAGAAGAATTTATTTCCTGAAGTTTATCCATTAACTCATCAATGTCTGTATTTTCAGAAGAAATTATTGAGGCTGAATCTTTAGCTGAATCAATATCATTTTTCATTGAGGAAACCTGTTCTTTTACAGAAGAAACAGTTCCTTTAGCATTAGTAACTAAATCGATTAATTTTTGTACCTGGGTTTCACTAATACCCTGAGATTTTTTAGCTATTTGTGTTTGAATAGTATTAATAAGATAATAGGCTAAATCTGTTTCTGATTTATCTACATATATACTTATTGATTCATTTGTTTTTATAGAAAGATTTTTTGGAAAAATAACACAAATATCTGTCTTACCATCTTTAACAGATTTTTCGCAATCTGTTTTTGAGGGATATTTATCTAAAACATACCCCTTTTCTTCAATCACATCCAAAGAAGATTGGGTTAAATTATTATAATCATAAGAATAAACCCCTGCATTTATAGAACTAAAAGAGAAGGTGCTAAACCCTATTCCCACAAGCAAAACAACGATTAATGGAACAAAAACTATTGCTATTGCTGATATTTTTGATCTCCATAAAATTTTAAAATTCTTTTTTATAACACTATAAACACTTTTGAAATTCATTTTCTACCTCTTTTTTGGTTTTTTTCATAATCATCAAGAATTTTGTCTAAGTCTTTCTTCTCTTTTTTATTTATAAAATCCAATTCTTCATTTTTTGGATTTTTAAGATAAATCTTTTTTTTCTATTTCTTTTCTTTATGTTGTTTAACAATTTCTTCAAAAACATCATTTATAGATTTTTTATTGTATTTTTTATTGATCTCTGAAGGGCTGCCGTCTTCTACTATTTTCCTATCATATAAAACCAAAACCTTATCCAAAAGCTCATCTGCTTCCCCTAAAAGTTGAGTAGTCATCATAATTGTTGTTCCTTTTTTATTTATCGTCTTAATTAATCTTATTATTTCCTTTCTCAAAACAGGGTCTAAACCAGAAGTAGGTTCATCCATTATCAATACCTTAGGTTTATGGATTAATGCACATGTTATATCTAACCGTTTTTTCATACCAATAGAAAGATTTTCTGCAAGAGTATTTTTTGCTTTATCAAGACCTACAAGATTTATGAGCTTTGCGGCATTTTTCTTTATGTCTCTTTTTTTCATATTTTGTAGTCTTCCAAAATAATAAATATTTTCTTTAACTGTGAGTTTATCATAAAAAGAACCATCCTCTGTTGCAAAACCAAAATACCTCTCTACATATTTAATGCTTTTTCTTATGTTTCTTCTTAAGTAAACAATCTCTCCTTTTGTTGGTTTGTAAGTCCCTATTATTAATTTGAGTATTGTCGTTTTGCCTGAGCCAGAAGAACCAATTAGTCCTGTTATTTTATTTTCAGGTATATTAAAAGAATTTGAATCAAGAACTAAATTCCTCTTAAATTTCTTCGTCACCCCTTTAAATTTTATTAATTCGGTATCAACCATAATATTGTATTATTCTTAATTGTTTTTAAATGTTGTTTCTAATGGTTTTTACAAATTCAAGTTTATAAAATTATTTATTATGAAAGCAAGATTTTTAAATAAAAGAAACTTAAAAAGATTCATAAGATGAAAGGAGGTGAAAAAGATGGTTAAAAGTTTAAAACTAGATCAAAAGAGGCTTGATAGACTTGTTCAAAATCTTAACTCAATAGGAGAGATGATAAGAGCAAGACAAGATGAAAAACAGTCTGTAATTGATGATTACGAGGCTGAAAGAAAAAGATTTAAATCTGGGAAAATCTCAAAAGCAACTTTAATGTCTTCAAAAAACAAGACAAACAAAGAACTTATGAGACTTGACAAAAACATCAGAGATGCAATGTCAAAGGCCAGAAACACTGAAGAAACAATGAGGAAGCTTATCTCGAAACAAGCTCCAAAAGTTGTAAGGGCTACTGAATCAGGTATTGGCCTTAAAAAAAGTGGAGGAAAAAAGAAAACAAGCAGTAAAAAGACTGCTAAAACTAAACCTACACCTTCAAAGAAAAAGGTTAGTCCAAAAGTCTTGCAAAAAGAAAAAAGCCTCGACAGGAAATATCAAAAGAAAAAGAAATAAGATTTAACTTTTTCAAAAAATGCTGCACATTTCAATGCAAGATAACTTTTTCTTTTATTTTTTATTTTTTACAAAAAATCATTGATTAGAACAACCACTACATAAAAGCCTTCCATCTATTTTATATAGGGTATCTGTATTTCCACATTCTTCACAAACCCCTTCTCCCCAAGATTCTCCTTGTAAATCCTCTATTCTTTTTAATTTTTCAGACTCTTCTCTTATCTCAGCAAATTCTGACAATTCTTGATAAAACTCAGGATAAAAATTCAAAATATCTCTTGCAGTTATCATTCCAACAAGTTCATTACTCTTAACAACAGGCAATCTTTCAAACTTGTATCTCTTCATTTTATCTAATGCTTCATCAAGAGGGTCATCAGGTTTAACTTTGATTATTTTTCTTGGAGAAATATCTTTTGCCCTTATACTTTCAAGCTCTTCTTTTGGTCTTTTAACAACAGCCCATAAAATATCATGATAAGAAATAAAACCCACAAATTCTTTCTTTTCAACTAAAAGAAGACTTCCTACTTTTTTACTAACCATTGTTTTAGCACATTTTAATAAGTCAGAATCAGGGCTAATTTTTATAGGATTCCTTGTCATTAAATCTGAGACAGTTATGCCTTTCATATTCCTAATATGAATATGGTGCTTTTAAATATTACCCAACACCTGAAAATTACAAAATATAGAGCTAATAATGTTTAAAAAATAAAAAGACATATAAAAATAATGGGTAATAAAAGATTTGGATATTTTAAACAAAAACAATCTGGAGACATTGGATTATTTGAATTTAATAAAGAAACATTTGAAGAAAAAGGGAAAAATAAATTTGTTCAGTTTTATTTTAACAATATCCCCTATATCATGGCAGGAAATAATCTATTTCATAGGGATATTTTTAAAAAAAGTTTAGAAAAATTAGGTATAGAATATAATACAAAAAGAAGCCATATTGGAAATAAGGTTCCTTGTGAAAAAGGTGATTTCTATAAATTATCTGGAGCAGGAGACATAAAATTTCATGAAGATAGATTAAACTTTGATGGTTGCAGCTCTGAATACATGGATACCATTCCTGAAACCAATAAAGAACATCTTGAAGATTTTTTTGGAAAAGAAAAAATTTCTGAAATAAGAGGGTTTTGGAAAGCTTGTTTTCTTGTTGATTTTTAATAAAGTTTTTATAATCTTGCTTTAAATTGTTTTTATGCACTATCACATTGTATTAACTGAAAGATGTAATTCTCATTGTAAATATTGTTATGAAAAATCACTAAAAGAATTTGATAATTCTCTTTCAAAAAAATGGGACTTTGATTATAATGTTCCTACAAACTCTAAAGTAAATCCCAAAAAAATCAAGGATTTTCTTAAAAAAGGAGACACCCTAATATTTTATGGAGGAGAGCCATTAGTTAATTTCCAAAAAATGAAAGAAATAATTGATATTATAGAAAATTCAGATAAAAAAAACAAAATTAAATATCATATACAAACAAATGGAAAAATTCTAAACATAATTCCAGAAAAATATCTGAAAAAGATATCAAAAATACTTGTTTCAATTGACGGAAACAGGGAAAGAACTGATTTTAACAGGGGTGAGGGGAATTATGATAAAGTTATTGGAAACATAGGAAAAATTCGTAAACAAGGGTTTAAAGGAGAAATTGTAGCAAGAATGACATTGTCTTTTGATACAAGCCCTAGTTATGATATTTATGAACAAACTATACATTTAATTAGATTAATAAATAAAGGCTTATTTAATTCTATTCACTGGCAACTTGATGCAGGATTTTATGAATCTGATTATAATTATAACAAGTTTAGTGAATTTGTTAATAGATATAATAAAGAAATAACCAAGCTTATTGATTTTTGGGTTGAAAATATAAAACAGGGGAAAGTGTATAAAATATATCCTTTTTTGGGAATATTTGAATCTCTTTATTATAAAAAACCAACTAAATTAAGATGTGGTTCTGGTTATGCTAACTATACTATAAACACTAATGGAAAAATATCTCCATGCCCTATAATGAATAATATAAGAAGTTTTTATTGTGGGGATCTAGATTCTAAAATCCAGGGAGAAAAATTAAAAGAATTCCATATTAAAGGTGAATGTAAAAACTGTAAATATTTATGGGTTTGTGGGGGAAG
>Ga0102937_1000034_pt1 | contig 47231 bp, 61 predicted proteins | sample SalPonR2_B_D1_MG_FD_78213 | JGI IMG/M metagenome (GOLD analysis project Ga0102937, IMG submission 78213) | Salt pond soil microbial communities from South San Francisco under conditions of wetland restoration - Salt Pond MetaG R2_B_D1_MG | ecosystem: Environmental > Aquatic > Marine > Intertidal... | reverse complement strand
TATACGTAAAAAAGTTAAGCAGGGATACAACAGAATCAAATATATTTAATTCTGTTCTTCTCTTCTCTTCCCTTCCTATACGTAAAAAAGAGAAGCAGGGATACAACAGAATCAAATATATTTGAAAAATACCTATTTGGGGCATATTTGCCGATATAGGCCAGCGGGGCCGTTTGAGGACCGTACAAATTTTCTCAAAAAACAGACTTTCGATCTGAGATTCTAAAAAATCCCAGAAAAAATTTTACTCAAATCACCCTAGAATAACTGCCTCAACCTCGGATATCCGTCCATATAAGGAAGGATATCGTACCCCAGCCAGAATCGACTTAGTTAGACTCTTATAGAGCTCGGTCCCGGACTCGTATCAAAATCCATTGAAATATGGACAGATTCGAAGTTAGAGCCTAAAGGAGTCATAAGTTAATCAGCTCCGCCTACGGCGGCACTGTGTGGTACTCATATAGGGCTCAACATCATATAGGGCTCAACCTAGGTCAGGTTCAGGACCAGGTTCAGGACCAGGTTCAGATTCAAATCGGGCTCAGTATTGGGTCAGGCTCAGAATCAGATGCGGAACAGGCCACCAGGACCAGACGCGGAACGGGTTCGATGTCATATTCGTTTCACATATGGACGGATTTTAAAAAATTCCGAAAAAAATTTCACGGGATTGCGATTTGAAAAAAAAATCCCAGAAAAATTTTTTCGTGTTTTGTTCTAGGTTTTTAGGGCGGCATTTCATAGTAGCGGTCATACTATGTCTAAGCGGTAATAGAAAGGGGTGGAGGGATAAGGACTGCGAGCCCTCTTCGGGGAGCGCGAAAAATTTTATTATAGGAGTATAAAAAAGTATATTATCCTATATATTATATAAGGAGGTTTGTGTGAGAAAGAGGCCGATATTAGCATCTAAGCCTTCGGTACGAGCGGCGACTTTAATGGCATATGTTAACAAGATCAAGGATGGTAAATCTATTTGTATCGCTGATGGTTATCCTTTAAAAGAGATATTTGAGGTATTTTTAGAAGATGTAGGAGTAGAAGATTTGCCTTTATATCTCAATATAAGATGCTTTAGGAAGTGACACTACTTCTGCATATTTTGGGGGTTTTTCAGAAGATGGGGGAGAACAGTACCAGAAGGAGTGGTCTGCTATGATACTTAAGGTATTAGGAGCAGCGAAGTAAGATGTTTTATACTCTTAAAAAGACTATATCTACTAATGATTATCCTAAGGCTCGTACTTGGATGATAGGGGTTATAAACAGGGGTCATGTTTGTATCTCGTCTCAAGACTTCTTAGAAGACGTTATGGCCGTGTTAATTAAGCAGGTGGGTCGTTCTAGTCTTCCTTTGTATATAAATGTGAGGGCTATGAGGTATACTACAAAAGACGGATATCAGGATATTTCGGGGGAGTGGGGGGCTCTTCTCCGGAGGGAATTAGTTTCGTATTCTATTTCGAGGGAAGTACCCTCAAGGCGTATACTATAAAAATCAGAAAAAATCGGAAGGCTTTGCCTTCTTATAGTGGTGGGGATGCTGGGGAGGCCGCGTATCTTGATAATCTTTTAATATATTTGATTAAATATTATTTTATTCACCACACAAAAAGGAATACCATATGAGGAATGAGACAAAGATAGCCACTATGCTTGATAGGGTGGCTAGCAGTCTTGAGTCTAAAGGGTTTATAAAAGAGGCGTATGAGTTAGATGTAATCTCTAATACTCTAGACTCTAAATATGATGAAGGTGACAATCAGGATGTAGGTTGGAATAAGTTTGCGGACAGGCACTTGTCTTCAGATTTTGCGGGTACCAAGATTACTCCATCACATAAGAGTAAGATACTAAAAGAGGCCAACAGATTAGTCGGGGCGGGTCAGATGAAGCCTGGTTACGCGGATTTTGTTAAGATTGTGACTATAAAAGACCCTTCAATAAAGACTCCTATCGCGAAGATAACCTCGGACAATAAAGATAAGCTTAAGACTCGTATGACTAAGAGGCGGGATTTTGAAGAGGAGTTTGAGCAGCGATATTTTGAGTCGGGTGATGTTGAGCCTATACCTTCGGATCACGTAGACGTGATACTTTATTCAAGAGAACAGTTGGAGAGCGAGCCTGGAGGTAATCCTACAGGAGCAGCATGGGATATTATATCCATAAACGCGGAGCCTACTTCAGGCGGTACTCCGATGTCTCCAGAGACTATGCGAAGGAATATGAAGGGTAAAGAGTTTGGGGGTTCAGGGGCTCAGCATAGTTCTGAGGATCTAGCTAAGTCTGAGTCCTTTTGGAAAGACCACGCAATAATACAATAAGAGTTATGGATTAGTATAAAATTTATTTTAGAAGGGATTATTTATTATGGAATTTATCAATCTTACTCCCCACCCAATTAAAGTAAAGACAAAAGACGGAGAGATGAAGACATTTGAGCCTTCAGGTTCGGTAGCCCGAGTAAATGTACAGGAGACTCCTGCGGGGGACTTAGACGGGATAACACTTTTAAAAAGGACTACAGGAGAAGCCCAGGGCATTCCAGAAAAGAAGGATGACACTGTCTATATTGTATCCTCTATGGTGTTGTCTGCTACTAACCGGTCTGACGTAGTAGCTCCGAATACAGGTAAGAGTGCTATAAGGGATGATCAGGGTCGTATTCAGGGGGTGACAGAGTTTGTGACTAACGGTACTTCGAAGATGGCCTCTTTTTCATCTTTTGAAAAGTTTGATTGGGTGGGAAGGTCTATACTTTAAGTATAGACCTTTCTTTTCTACTTCAAGGAAAAATGATTATTTGGGATATATTTGTTCTATGTACCCGTGTATGTGTTTTAGGAACTTTTGCCAGATTTTTCTTTTTTCTTGAGCGGACAGGTTTTTATCGTCCTCGAATTTTTTGAACTCCTGATAAAACTCTAGAGGGTATAGTTCTTTCTTATATTTATCCGGTTCAGAGAGAGCTTTTATAAGTTCTTCTTTAGGCATCCCGTTTTTATGGGCCTTTGATACCAGGGAGTATGCGTAGGCCATTATTTCTCTAGGGTCGGAAATATAGGAGTACCATTCTTTGTCTATCGTATAGTCTCTATATTTAGAGACTATTTTTTTATCTATCATATAGGCGTTGTGCTTAAGCGCGGGTCTGATTAATTCTTGAGGTAGGGTATTAATTATCCCTTGATAGAGGTTTTCAAGGTATGGAGGCACGATACCTATTCTTATTTTCGAATCGTTTAAAAGTTTTGTATAGTATTTCTTAAATCCCTCCAGGAATTTTTTACGGCCTTCCGTATTAATATATTCTTGTATTTTTTTGTTTAGGTCGGCGGTTAGCTCTTTTAGCTTAGGTCTATATGGGTCTAGTTGTTTATTTACCTCTTGTTCCATTTGAGGGATTTTACGTTCATCACTGTGTAGCCCGGGTTGTTGCATATGGATAGTTTCGTGTCCTACCTCAGTTTTTATTTCGTCTATAAATTTCTTTTTATCGTCTTTATAGTACCACCCTGCTATCATTTGCGCCAGGAATTTTTTTCCGAGTATTATTTCTACGGTATCCCTAAGTTTTTGTGCGGCTTGTATACTGTCTAAATTTTCTTGGTATCTTATATGGAAGTCTATATTTAGTTTATCTCTTTTAGGGTTATTATAGAACAGTTCTTCTAGGTTGTGGAAGAAGTATTTATAGAAGTCATCGTTGTCGGCGTAGTTTTCAACAGTTTCTTTAAAATCGTAGCCATCCGCCTCGAACTTCTTTGGTATGTTATCCATAGCCTCCGAGAATATCTCAGCGGCTTCATTTACCTGGCTTTCTATAGCGGGTATACTTCTAGCCTCTATACCTCTTAGATAGGCTAATACGACCTTGTATGCGCTCACAGGGGGTTCTCCAGTTTAAGTTAAATTATGCGGCATTTATTAGTAGATTATTGTTTTAAGGCCAGTATTTAATAATCTTCTAATAGGCCACGCTTATTTATGATAGTTTATATTTAAGCTCCGATCAGGATCAATTAATGGAAGATAATGTAGAGATAGAAAGAAAATTTCTGGTATCCCCAGGTTTCCCTAAAACGGGCGAGAAGCAAGAGATAAAACAGGGTTACATATCCACCTCCGGTGGTAATGCTGTAAAAGTAGACGGCAGTAATCTGGTATTCTTTAAGAATGGAAAAGAGCTTTATACTCAGGATATAGGCAACGACGGTCAGGCTATTTTATCTAAAATATCTCATGATGCGGATGACTTTTTAAAAACAGACTCCCGGCATGTTGTTAGGATCCGTACAAAGGGTCAAAAGGGGTACATAACTATAAAGGGCCCTTCTAAGGATATTGAAGTGCCTGAGTTCGAGTATGAGATACCTATGTCTGTAGCTAATAATCTCTTGGGTGCTATGACGGATAGTTATTTGCATAAGATTAGGTATATGATTAATCACGAGGACCATACCTGGGAGGTGGATGTATTTAAGAACCCCCCAGGCATAGTTGTGGCTGAGATTGAGCTAGAGAGTAAAGACGAAGAGTTTGACAAGCCCTCCTGGGTGAAGGAGGAGGTAACGGGGGATCCTCGCTTCTTTAACTCGGAGATTATTAAGGGTGTTGGGAAGTCTAAGTATTCTTACTCGCTAAGAACTTCTAGTAGATTATATCAGGAGGTACCTACTGCCGGTCTGCCTATAGACTCTAAAACTACGTCCTTTTTTAAAAAGCATGAAGACTTGTTTAAGGCCTACCCTAATTTATGGTTAAAGGGGGGTGCCGCCCGCAGCCCTTTTTTATCCTATATACGTAATAAGCTGAATAAAAATATAGAGTATGTTTCAAAGCCTGCTCGTGATTTTGATTTTATCTATATCGGAAAGTGGAATTGGGACGTAGATTATAAATTAAGTGCGACAAAAGAGGATTACGAGTTCATTAACAGTATCGAAGCTTACTTAAACACTCGTGATTTTCCAATCAATGAGGTATTAATCAGGCCTGGCCGCCTCATTTTTTCTAAGAGGGCTTTAAATGCCGCCAGGAAAAATATAAACACGCTTTCTGGTTATGAACGCGCTAGAAGTTTAAATAAGGGTTATGTCGATAACTATGAGATTAAGAAAGCTTTAAAGACACTCTTGTTAAATATAAGGGAGAATTTAAACGAGTCTACGATAGATGACTTCAGTATTATATATGATGCCTCGTACTTTTGGCTTTTAGTTTTTATGTTCAAAGCTTATGAGACTAACATAGAGGATGAGTTCTTTAAGAAGTTAAAATTATTGGACGCTATAGATTCACATGATTTTAAGTCTCCTGACGACTATTTATTACATCTTCTATCTAACGTAGAAGATTTTAACTTAACAGAACCTCAGCAAGAGATAGTAGATCGTATTAAGAAGGATAAAGAGTATTCTAAGTATGAGCACATAGAGAGGCGTATGGACATAGAACGTCCGGATCCTATGCGCTTACGCAGAACGCCTTCACTAAAGTATGCGGCACAAAGAGTTATTTTGTCGTACCTCCGTAGGGTTTGAGTACTCCTACCTCTCTTTTATTTTCCTCCTACAAAAAAGTATATTCTAAGTATGTACAAAAACTATGAAGAAATACTTAAAAATTTGGCTCGGGGAGAGAATTATATTTTCACCTCGAACTATTTTACTGAAGAGACAGAGATGTGGATGGTTCTGAACCAGATACCGTTCAAGGAGCTCCCATTATACTTAAATTCTTTTGCGGCTCTACCTAGAGAGATAGGCAATAGTCGGCAGAGTGGCGTGTGGGCTCGTGGGATAGCGTTACGTATCAAGAATGGTGGTAAGCCTATCCGTATAACCCTTAACCAACTTAAGGGCAGGTACGACGTAGAGACCTGGGAAAAGGAAGAGTCTTGAAAGAACTAAAGATATCAACAGACTTAAAGAGCGGACTTTTATCCTTGAAGAAGTATGGGGTTGTGCTTCTCGGGTTTTGTGGCATTAGCCTAGACTCTTTTCTTGAGCATATCTGTAAGGAAGAAGGTACAGAGTGTCTTCCTTTATATGTATCATCAGAGATATATAAATTTGATAAAAGTTGTCGTATAATTGACAGTAGTACTGTTTGGAGGAGAATGATCTTAGAAAGGTTAAGTAGTGGAAAGGTTAAGAGTTAAAGAAGATTTTCTTTCTGATTTGCTTACTGGTGATACGGTTTGGTTACTTACTGCTTATGAGGTATTAGATTTCTATACGGAGAATGGTATGTGACGCGTGAAGATGCTATTTGTACGCAGGAGTTTAAAGCTTGTACTATTAATAGGCTTACTTTAGGAGTTTAGTTCTTCAGCTATAAGCCTATTCCAGCGGTCTGGGTGGCTCGTACATCTATTGATGTACATCGGTAGGTCTTCTTTATTGATATTAAGTAGAAGCGATCTAAAGATAAAATCAAGGATTCTTTTCTCGTGTATAGTTTGTATGGTGAAGTTATGACCTTTTTCTATCAGATTCTCCAGGAACTGGTCATTTACCATATAATCAAGGTTTGAGTAATAACTACTATACGTCGTTAGTTTTTTGTATCCCACTTAATCTCTCCTTTATTTTATGCCTCCAGTACGCGGAGCGGTCATGCATATAACAATCCTCGTCTACCCATTGTATATTTACATTAAGGTACAGCGGTAGATCGTCGTCAGGTATCGCGTCAAGAAGCGCAGAGAGTTCGTTTATCGTTTGGATAAAATACGATTGACCCTCTCGAATCTCCTTGAGCTTTTGCTCTATAGGTATAAACGTGTGGCTAGCTCTACCCATTTTATATCCTTTCTTCCTTCTTCTGAATAACTCTGAGGGTGTCTATCCACAGCATAAGACTGTGAGGTTCATCGTTTTTATATATCCGCAGGATGCGGTCATAGTAGTGAGTCCCTCTTAGTTCGATTATGATATCGTATCGTTCTCCGTCCATTTTAGCCTTCATGTAATATACGTTGTATTTGGCATTGTCTTGGGTTACCGTATAGGTTTTTACTCGTTTAAAAGTATAAGTGAGGGGTACAGAATCAAGGATAGAGATACTATTAGTTGTAACTGTCCCTACCTTCGTGGGCTCCATTTTTTCTATGTACTTATTCATGTCAGCTAAAGCTCCACCTGTGATGCACAAAGGTCCGGCGTAGTGTGGATTTAGGCCCTTAGACTTACTAAGTAGAGATTTGGACTCGTATTGTTCTAGGACGTTAGCGGAAGAAAGCGCTACGATAGCTAGGGTTAGTATTAGAGTCTTAGTCATAAGGGCCTCCTTTTTAGGGTTCTTCTATAAATATACTTTTTTGTATTACGTATATCAAATATAATAATTTAGAACTCTTATGGAGCAAAAAGGGGAAATACCAAAAGACCCTAACACTCCTCGTGTGGACGAACAGACCGGTAATTTAAAGAAATAACATTAGATATTCATTAGTTTTTAAAGGGTGGGCTATATGCCTGCCCTTTTTTGTATTTTTATGTAATAATCTATTTATAAACTCTACTAAGTATAGTGGTACTCACATATATAATCCCCATATACATTTCTTTGTTATATACTCTTAACCAACATTCTGGAGGTTTTTATGTTATTTTCATGGATTCCATGGAGTAGGTGCTACGTGGTCACCTATGCTACGCAGAAGAAGGGTAGTCTTGAACCCTCTCTTTTAAGAACGGTTTACATCAAGAGTGACCCAATAGACTACCTTGAGGGACTAAGAGCGTCGGACATGGGCGTCAATTTTAGTCTGATATACTGCGATACTATTAGTAGTAAGCAGCATAAAAGATACACATGTGAGGGAAAATAATGATAAACTTTGTAGGTTTAATTTCTACAGAAGAGGTCGTTGAGGTAATTTATGACCGAGAGCTGACTCCGGGCCTTAAGTCTGCGTTAGCTTCTAATCACGCTGAGGGGGACATCAACGCGCTTTATTTTTACACGCTTACTCAGGAGGATGAGGATAGAGTTCGTGCCAGAGATGAGTATACTGTTGTTTGGGTAGAAGGTGCTATCACGGGTCTAGACTTCTCTATAGAGGATAATAAGCCTTATCTTAGGCTTGAAGTTTCTAGGGACATAGTTAAGGCTGACGCTCCTTCAGACCTAGCGCTTACAGGTATAGGGGTGTGGTCTGCGGGTACCTACAACCAAGGGGACTACTCTTACAACAATAACAACATATGGCAATGTACAGCTACCTCTTCTACCGACGAGCCTAATAATGCTTCAGCGGACTGGAAAAAGGTTTGTTCTGCTATACGCTTGGATTTAACGGCACTCAGACCGGATGGGACTACTGTGCTGACAGGGTTTAGTAAGCCGGTGTTTTTCTTGGTGTCTGATAACACAGGCAGAGAGATTCCTATTCTATGTCCGTTTTCTAGCGGTTTATGTTCTATTGTGCTTGCTTTCAAGAATATCTCAGAGTGTGGGACTTGGTCTTTTCCTTATTCTACTGATGAAGTAGCTGCTATAGACGTTACCGATAATAGCGAAACAGCTATTAAAGTAGAGCAGCAAATTCTTGTTAAGGTAATTCTTCCCTTCTAATTCTTCTCAGGGGCGGGTGAAAACCTGCCCCTTATTTTCATCTCCTTTTGATAGACTCAAATTAATAATCTTCTAATAAATTTAACAAGTTATTGCGTATTTATAGGGATTTATATCTCCAGGGGAATTTCATGCCTATTGTTAAAGATAGCTCCATTTATCGGACTATAATTAAGTACCATTCATACTTAGAAAAATTTAGTGCCAAGCTTGCAGGAAAAAGACAGAACCTGGAGCAAAAGCGTAGACAGACAGAGACAGGTCTTGCTCAAGAAGAGGTCGAGGCTTTTAACTCTTGGGCTCAAGATTTCTTTCAAGACGAGGGTATAAAAACCTATGGAGGAGCGAGTGACAATTATAAAAATTTTGCTTCTTATATGTTTAAAACTATCCGACAGTTCTTACCCAAGACCCTAAGCAAAAAAGTTAAAGAGGAATACGGACTAGACCTTCCTCCGGAGACTCTCAATCTTAATAAGGGGGCTTACCGAGATATAATCCTTATAGACTTATTTGAGTACTTAAAGGAAAACCCAGAGGTTATACAAAAGTCGATGGTGAAAGCCCACTTGTCGGAATTATCCCGCATTGACAAAAGGTCTGGATCACCCGCTAAAGAGACTGAGGAAGAGGAGAGCCGTCGGAAGTACGATATATCAGAGACAGGTTTCGCGGAAAGTTTTTTTGCCCCAAAAGCAGATGAAATGACGCTAAAGAAGCTTGACGAGGAAGGTAATGATATCTCCGACCTAGACCCTGGTGCAGTGGATAAGTATGCTGTGGAGATTTTAAAAGAACACGAGGGTAAAAATATTAAGTGGAAGTTTTTAGGTTTTGATGAAAGCCGTATTAAGTTTTCTTTACCGGACCTTTTTGGTAAAAGAGAGTTTGTAGTTCGTATGCCTTTCGACGTTAAACAGATAAGAGATCCAAAGGCTCGTGAAGACATCAAGGATGCCTTTAAAGAAGGCATGTATACTTTCAGGGTAAGAAGAGTAGGAAAAAAAGGAGCCGTATTAGAGTTCTTAGAGCAAGCGAAATTGATAGAGGACAGAATTGCTCCTGAGGTAAAAAGAATAGGCTTAGGTAAAGAAGAAATAAATAAGTTCTTTAATATTATAGCTAAGAATTATATTGATTCTATACAGTCTATGCCTATCGAAGAAATAGGTGAAAAATTTGGTAAGGGTTTGGAATTGCGTCCGGGATTAGTCTCGGGGGCTGGAAATCTAGGCGAACTGGTTGAGATGGGAGATAAAGGAGAGCTTGAAAAAAGCCGGGAAAAATCCCGTGGGCTGGAACAAACTGTTAGAACAAAAGAAAAAGCAGAAGAGGAAGAGTTTGAAAAAGGTAGAGCGCATGAGCAAGCACTATCAGACCTTGAAGGTCTACAGAAGTTACTAGCCATTGAGACTACCCCCTCTGTATTGAGAGATATTACGGAACTAATAGTCGACCGCCTTCCGAGTAATATACAGCCTAGAGGAAACAAATACGGATTACCTTCCTTTTTTCTATCCAAGCCTGTTAGCTCGTACATATTAAATAATATAGTATTTGATAAGAGCACTCCAGTAAGTGGGCGTTCTAAGGATCAACCGTGGTTTAGGTTAGTCACTAATTGGCTCTATGAGAAAGCACACGCTACTCCAGAAGTAAGGAAAATGGCCTCAGATTATATACGCGCAGCAGAAAAGGGAGGCTCGCGCGGTAACTCTAAAATGAAGATTGAGGACCAGGGCATACCTAATGAGCAGGAGATACAGAAAGCTATTAAGGAAAAAATGGCTGCCTCTTTAGATTTTGAGGGCCTAAACAAAATTCTAAGGGGCGAGCCTACCCAGCCTACTTCCCCAATACCCCCTACTAGCACAGGCGTCCAGAAAAATAAGACTTTAGCGGAAAAAGCTAAAGAGTTAAAAGGCGAAGGCGTAAATGACTCTCCTAAGGAGCAGCCTCCAGAGACTGACAAAGAGCCTTTACGCCCAGAAGAAATCCGTAAGTATTTTAACCAAATACCTGAGGGCACAATAAAAAAAGCCCTTCGAGTCTACGTTAAAGAATTAAATAAAATCATAGAAGAGCATCTTAGCGATCACCCTTTAGTTAATAAAGCCAAAAGTAGAAGAAGTTCTTTTCTTAGCTACTTAAAGCCAGATTTAGAGCGATATGTCGCGGAAATACTTAACAAGGACTTAGCAAAATCTGAAGAAGTCGGAGAACTTACAGACGAACAGGCTGAGCAGTGGGATAAGAATCAAGACGCCGCAGAAGATATCGTAAAATTATATATAAAAAATCCTGCTGATGTTAAAAATCATCCACTAGAGGAAAAATATAATCTTTATGATAAGATAAGGGCTAGGGCGCTTAAAAGATACAATAGAATGAGAAGACAAGCAAACCTCCAGGCAAATAGATATAGGCATATTATAGCCTTCGCACACAAAAAAATGAAAAAGGACTCATAAGTATGAGCTGGTCAAAAGAAGCTGTTGATTTTCTGCAGAAATTAAGAGGCGTAAAAAAATTTGATTTGTCTACACAAGAAAAACAAATGCTTAATATCTCTGAAGAGAATATAGAAAAGCTAAAGTCCCCCTCACTTAATAAGGATGAATTTGGCAAAGTCCTTTTAGAGATTGTGTCCAACTCTATTAAGAATCCTAAATTCCGAAGCCTCATACGCAAAAACCCTAGCGAAGCTAGCGACATCCTTGCTAGTTTTCTAAGGCATCTAAGGAGCCAGCTACCAGCTCAAAATATAGGTTACATAGATCCGGATGCTCACGATCAATCAAAGAAGCTACTGACTAGTGTTATGCCTAAAAAAGAAATTAGTAAAGCCCCTACAGAAGCAGATCCTTTTAAGGGGGTGTCAGCACTTCCGTCCAGCCTGTTCGAGCATTTTAATTTAAAGTCGCCTGATAATTTAAAAGATTTATCGGAAAAGGATATAACTGAGCGTTACCTACAATATTTTTTAGGCAAGGAGCCTAAAGAGTTTATTACCGATAAGGGCAAGAAGAAAAAAGAGTACAGCCAATTTTTTAAGGATAACAAAGAAAATCCTGAACTCTTAGAGAAGTATCTTTTAAGTTTTTATAAGCTTGTTCATGATATAAAGAGCAAAGAAGGTCTAGTTGGCAAAAGAGACGCTTGGCTTAAAGACCCTAATATCAGGCGTAAAGTAAAAAAAGAAGTAGAGAACTCTTTAAAAAGCGACAGACAAGTAAAAGAAGAGATGGGTTTAGATAGTAAAACCTCTGATATAGCAGAGGTTATGGACGACGTAAGGCATTCTTTATTTCAGGTGCGAGAACTAAAAAACAGTATTCGTGGTACTTTCGGTTCTAAGGACATAAAATCTCTTTTAGGCGGGGGTAAAAAAAGCATCCAAGAGCAATACCAAAGCCTAGCAGGTAAAATTGATGGAGCTCTTCCTACCGTTAATACTATGCAGGTTTATATAAACGATATTAATGATGAGGTGCAAGAACTAGGTTTGTCTAAAAAAGAATTCAGTTTATTGTACGGAGAATCAGGAAATGAAAATTTCAGTTTCAGCCCCCCTGAACTGCAAGAAAAGGCCAGTAAAGCCTTAGAATCTATAAAAGAGTATATAAAAGAAAAAACAGAAGATAAGAAGGTTGAAAAGGCAGAAGAGATAACTAAAGAAGTTACGGCTTCCGAAGATATTGATAAAGACCTACAAGGGTTATTAGATAAAGCTGAGTCACACAACTTAGGTCAAGATGAAACTTTTAAAAACTATGTTGAAAGATACAGAAAGTTAAAGTCTTTGCAGGAAAAAAACTTATCTAAATTAAATGACTTGATATCTTCGTACCTAGAAATGCTTAGTAAACACGAAAAAGACAACAAAGAAAAATTCTCAGATATTGATATCTCTGATATTAACGAGGTATCTAAAGACTTTTTTGATTTTGCTAAATCTTTGGAGGATTTAGCAAAAGAGCAAGAGTTTAATATGATGTGGTCAGGGAGATCCCGACTGTTCTGTGCATCAGACGACAATGGAGAAGAGGCTCTAAAAGGTTTTGATAAGATAGCAGCTTTTAAATCCGACGCATATACCAAGGCTTTTCAAAAATTTAAGAGTAGTGCGTCTGCCTTAAAAAAGATAAGCACACTCTATGAAATGGCGGAGCCTGGAGGCTTGCTAGACCAGATACACAAAAAACTTTTAAGCTCTGTAGAGGCTACGAGCCAGGACAAGTACAATCCTTTTGAAGAGGACTTTTCGGATAATCCTTTAAAGGGTAAGCCTATAACTATAAGAACTACAAATAAAGAGGGGGAATTAGAGGATGTACCGATGGGCCCTAAAGACCTCGCTAAAAAACTTAAGAGTATAGCTAACTCCTTAAAGAAGATTACGCCGGGAGACCTTTATGATAAAGCTAACTCTATATTAAAGAAACAGTCAGACCTCTCTAGCGTGCTGTCCTTTCCAAGAACAGCTAAAAAAGCGCATGCCGACTACATACGAAAGTTCGCATACAAATTAGTAAATGCTATCAAGGATCCTAAAGGCCCTGGAGTTTTGGTCTATAGACAAAGACAGACGCCGCTAGGGAAAAAAGCTCTTAATGATATATTTAAGGACGATAAGTATATCCAAGAATTTATCAGAGAGATGGAAAAAGCAGGACTGAATGCTTTGGCAGACCACGAAAAAAGCCCAGACGAAAAGAAAAAAAGTGAGAAAACCATAGTAGATGAGAAGGGCACTCAATCTAGAGAAGAGGTAGAAAAAGAAAGACTAGAGAAAATTCTTAGCGATAAAGTAGACGTGTTCAAGATACTAACAGGCATCTTAAACAAAATGTTCAAAGAACGTCAAAGCGAGAAAAAAGAAGGGGGACCTTATAAGGAACAGACTTTGGACCAAATGCTGAGTAAAATGATGGGGTCTCCAGAGGTCCGTTCCATAGACTATGCTAGAGACCTGGAGAAAGCAAAGGATGAGTACATTAACAGCCAATTACGCCTTCGTGAACTTAGCCTTCAAAGCGGGGCTCAAGATGTAGATGTTTACGATGAAGGGGAATTAAATAAGTTAGGGTTTACAGACGAGGATAAAGAAAAGTTCAGGGACAAAATCAACAACCAAAAGGTTGAGGGCATCGGCAGCCTTAAGAAGAAAACCGAGCTAATCAACAAGTTATTTCCTCTTATTAACGACCCTGATAAAATGTACGAATATGTAATGAAAACTCATAAGAAGAAGCAGAAAGACACTATAGACAGCTTTAAAGAATTGGGAGATCTATTTGAGAAAGTGAAGAGCAACGACACTCTTTATTTTGATGTTATGACAGGCCAAAAGCCTGTATCTCAACAAGGAAGAGAAATTCTTCAAAAGTATAACAGAATTACAGGACAGAACCTTAGCAAATTTCCTGATCCAAGGGATCTTAAAAAGTTTATTAATAAAGTTAAAGAGGGTTACGAAGACCTTAGTTTTCACGAGGAAAAGAGAATAAGAAACTTTAAGACCCTTGCTGAAAACTTCTTTAAACCTAGTAAGAGTCAGGTCGACCAGGCAAGAAGAAGGACTAAAGAAAGAAGAGACGTAAGAAGACTGCTTGGGGAGCCTGGAAAAGGCAGAGGTATTGCTAAAGCAAAAATAGCTAGCGGGCCCGAACTTATGGACCTAAGAAGGAAAATAGCTCATTTAAAGCAGCTAAAAGAAGACCTGCTAGGTGTGTCAGACACCGAACCTGTTAAGGGGGGTATTAGTTACATCGACTCTAAGATAGCCTCTCTAAGTGTTCAAGTAAAGAGCCTACAAACAGAATTAATATTAAAGGTCGCTGCAGGTGATCCTTACGGCCCACAGAAATCGCAATATGACGTAGCTATAGAAACTAAAGGCGTAGATCCTTTAAAATACGAAAAAGAACTTAGACCAGACGTACCCTTTAAAAGCCAAAAGTATGTAGACCAGATTAAGGATGTGATTGAATTTGCAAAGTCGTCTCTTAACGAGTATAAAAAATTATACGAACAAGACCCTAAGAAAACTTTAGAAAATCATGGAGAGGAGATAAAGTTTTTTAGAACCTTACTGAAAAATGCAGATGAGTTCAAAAAAGTAGCTATTAATATTGGTGAACATTCTGTGCCTATTTTAAGCTCCCTGAAAGAGCTATCTGACCTTATAGGGGAGACACTAGAAGGTACAAGTAAAAGGCCTGGTTTATCCTATATTAGAGCCCAGAAAAACATATACGATAAACGCCTACAAGATGCAAAAGAAAAAATAGAAAATCTTAAAACATATATAGACCCTAAAAGCGGAGAGTCCAAGGCACTACCAGAAACAGAACTAGAGAGCTACAAAAAAATGATATTAAAAAGGCTGTATAGCTCTTTAGAGTCTTACTGGGCTAACTTTATAACAAGACAGCTAAGTCCATTAGGAGAGAGAGACACGGAGTACTATAATAAAGTGTATGAGTTCTTTAAGAATCAGGCAGGCGTTAAAAGTAACAGAAAGCTTATGAAACTTCTCAACGACTATAAGAGCAGTATACGTAAGGAAATAGACGACACTGAGAATTGGGATAAGATAGAAGAGTTGGAGAAAGCTAAAGAAGCTTTAATAAAAGGGTATAGGGCATATGATATTGACCCTGACAAGAGCCCCAAGGTAAAATCTCTTACTACCAAAATAAACACTCTACAAAAGCACAAAAAGCAAGTAGAATCTATTTTTAATGAAATGTCAGGACACGTAAGAGCCGACATAAATAAAGCTGTTGAGGACAGTATTAGCAAACAAATAAAGGGTGAGAACAGCAAGGAGAATGAAGACGCCTTAAAGGAAGCTAAGGAGAAACTGGAAAAACAGATAGCGGAAGATCTGGAAAAAACATTTAGCGAAGCACCAGAATATACGGTCCAGGACTTAGCTGAACAAGCAGTAGAGATCTCACAGGACATTGGCTACGAGGATAAAGTAAAAAAACTTTTAGGGGATATCGCTAAAGGAAAGAAAGATAAAGGTAATAAGGGTAATCTTACTATTGACTCCCCTAAAGAACTACATGAAGCGGCAAGCGCTGTACTCCTCCACAAAGATGGGGATCATAAGTATATCTTTGTCGTTGGTACACAAGATGAAAAAAAATCCTTAAGTAAAAGCGGGATCTTAAAGCCGTACCAAAAAGGTAAAAAGCCTTATAAAGCTTTTGTTGACACATATACCATACCAAGTATAACTTCAAAGGGCGGGGTTTGGGTAGGCACTCAAGAAGAGGTAAAGTCTCAGATAGAGTCCCTTATTAGTAGCGGGGTTACAGGTTTCGATAAATTAGTCCCGGGCGGAGATAAAGGAATAAGCACTCCTGAAAAAAGTATGAAGATAGAAAAGAAAAGAGAGGAAGTAAAAGAAGTGAAGCGGGCTTCTTACAGGAATGATATTAACTTTAATGAGCGCATACTGTACAGCAAGTCCATGCAACAAAAAATATCCAGCTTACTTGACAGCACTCTTGAAAAGATAAAGGCTAATAAATGAAGTTATATGTGGACTTAGATGGAGTTCTAGTAGACTTTACCAAGCAGCTGTGTAAGTTGCTTGGTAAGCCTCTAGATAGAGATTTTGAACCTGGCAACGACACTAAAGTGTGGAAAAAGATAGACGAGGCAGGCGAAGACTTTTGGGCGGACATGGATTGGATGCCTGACGGAAAAGAGCTGTGGGAGAGTATAAAAAAATATAACCCTACAATACTTACGGCCCCTAGTAACCACGATTCTTCTATAGAAGGTAAGAAAAAGTGGCTAACTAAAAATTTGCCCGGGGTTCCTTTTATTATAGAACAAGATAAATTCAAATATGCTGAGCCTGACGCTGTGCTTATAGATGATAGGGAGAAAAACATTAATCCCTGGGATTCTAAAGGAGGCACAGGTATCCTCCACACTTCTGCAGAAGACACACTAAACAAAATAAAAAAAGGAACTAACATGAAAAAAGTATGCTCTTCCCATATAGTAAGAAATGTTGTTAGATGTATATTGGCGGGCAGGCACGATGATAAATTCGAGAGATTTATGAAAAGCCTAGGCAAAAAACCGCAGGAGATGGGTGAGTTCGCCCCTAGCTACACAAAAGAAAAGCCTGGTAAATCTTTATTTAGAGGAGTACATCCTAAAGAAAAAAAATTACTGCTAGACACCCTAACGGGTCTTAGTAACCACCTCAGAAAAAATCCGTTGGGAGGTAAAAATCGCGAAGCTCTTTTGAACCTTAATAAGCTACTTAGATCTATTAACGATGTACGTAACACAAATTTATCTCAAGACCAGTATGAAGGCGCTAGGAAAGATTTATTGGATAAAGCGTACTCTGTGTTTCCGGCAGACCATCCTAAAAGAGAACTGAATTTGTCTATTCGTTCCTTATTGTCCAGGGTCTTGAATAAAGAGTATGGGCCGGATATAGATGACCTAGTAAGAGAAATTAAGTTCTACAAAAGAGAAGAACCTAAAGAACAAATGAATATAGAAAGAGACAAGGGATTTGAAAGCTATAGAGATAGAGTTAAGAGACTAAAACTTGCCTCCTCTATGCTAAAAAGCCTACTGAAAGACCTAGATAAAGCAATAAACGGTTGACCGGTATAAAAGATAGTCTCGGGCTGGAAAACTACTAAGTAAACTAAAAAAGAACACCTTATGAAAACTTCTTCATCAAAAGTTATAAAGACACAAGACGGAAGAAAAATTATAGTAAACAAGCCACGCCGCCTAGACGTCTTTAACAGCCCTCCTAAAGTTATAAAACCTGATAAGGGCGGTAAATATAAAAGGGATAATAGCTGGAAAAATGAAATTTGAAAAATAATCTATTGACCTTTAGAGATTGGAAATAATCATGGAAAATAAAAATAGTTATATACAAGTCGTGGGGCCTGCGAGCCCTCAAGTACGAAGAGTCCTTCAAAAAATGAACCCTTCAGAAACCAAAGATATATCTAAGGTTCAAGTAGAGCCTTCTGGCAAACCAGGGCAGATGGGCTTCGTTACTAACAAGCCTGAGGATCAAGGAGTTATTCATATCCCTGAGCAGAATATAAAGAGACAACTTCAAAAGGCTCAGCCTGAAGCGGACCCCAGCACACTTAAAAAACAGCAAGAGACTTTAATAGAAGACGTAATTATCCCTCATGAGCGCTCACATGCTCAAGATGTTATTAAAGGCGAAGGTGAGTTTAGCCCCCAAACAGAACAGACGGCTGAAAAAGAAGAAGACTGGACCAGGATGCAAGAACAATACGGCATTACTCCCGGTAGTAGAAAAGCCGCATCCCTTTTAGACAAAATAGCAAATACATTAGAGTCCAACGGACTTATTAAAGAAGCAGAGCAACTCGACATAATTTCTAATACAATAGAAAACCTTTAATAATCGATTAATAAAATGTCTCTGTATAGATTATATACTATATGGAGATTTTTATATGATAGAGACCTTATTTTTCAAAGCGTACTATGCCTACCTCGACGGAAACCTAAAAGATACTAAGATGTATCTAGATTTCCTCAAAGAAGAGTGTAAGCTTCATCCCGGGACCAACACCCTCAACAAGCATTACATACCCCAGTTTAAAAAGGTGTTGATGGCTGTTAGCTCCGGACACCTCCCTCAACAGTCCTGGCCTATCGAGCAAGCTCAAGAGGACCCTCATAGGGCTAAGAAAAGGCTAAAGCAATCTGATGTAGTAGTGGGCGTACACGAACAGTGCCTTGGTACCTTAAAAGAAATTCTAAAAGCAGACCACAGCTTCTACCTACATAACATAGAGCATCCCTGCCCTCCTTACGGGGCCGTAGACATGCTTTATCAAGACAAAGGGACCTGTTACCCCCTGGAAGTCAAAAAAGACCGTGGGGAGCACGATCTAATTGGTCAGATAATGAAGTACAATTTATTCTGTAATAAGAGGCTACACCTTAAGCACTACTTTAAGGTACAACCGATAACAGTCTGTGGATCGTATAATAGCTACACATTAGGGCAACTGAAGCAGCTAGGCGTGGTGACTTTAAGATACAGGGAAAGTAACGGGGTATTCTCTGTGAGCAAAATTTAAAGGTTTAATATCAGATTAGCTACGAGGCACTCTATAACTTTGTCGCTCATCTCATACTGACACCTTTGTATCTTTTTTTTGAGCTCTTTAATTTTTTCTTCCCTATAGGGATCGTGGCCTGAAAGATGCTTTAATATAAGCGCTTTAGTCCTACTTTCTGAGCTTATCTCTATAGTGTCCGATTTTTTTAAGACACTCTCCTTAAGGCCTTCTTCGGGTGATTTTTTAGGCGCTCGGTTTGATGATATATTTTGTATTTTTCCAATTTCCATAATAACCCTCCATTGTGTTTATCGGCATATCTTTAAAATACTTAATAATCCTTTTATATTATTTTTCTGTATGAAAGGGTTATTATATATGGATTACATAATCGATAGGTTAGACCTAATTGCCGATAAAGTAGAGAATCTAGGCTTTTATAAAGAAGCTTACTTCTTGGATTCTATATCTAACACCTTGGAGCTTAGAATAAAGTTATCTTCTGCTATTTTAGTAGAAAGAGAACCTATTGAAAAGTTTGTAAAAAAGGTAAAAGATGCTAGAGAAGCTTTAGAGAAACACTATAGGAATAATCCGAATAACACATACAAGCACTACATAGATAATTTCAAAACTCTCTTAAATAAGCAAGACATACCTGTAGAGTTAATAGATAATGAAAATTTTCTTTCCGGCGCTATTTTAAAAGAAAACAAGATAGGACTATCTTTGCCCCTATCTAAAGATTTTTTAAACACCTTATTAGACGATGCTTTGTTTAATAGCTTCTTAGACGATATTCGTACTTTTGCAGAGCACGAGATAATTCACAAGAAACAGCAGGAAAAACATAGAGGCAAAAAGCTTAACTTAACAGGCTTAAAAGAATACAAAAGTGCTGTAAAAAAAGCAGCGGCTAAGTACTACAACTCTAAGGAGTTTTCCGAGATAGTCGACCGAATAGGTAAGATAGAAGCATCGAAAAGAGTAAACAGTATACAAGAGTCTTTAGACAATTTTAATAAGCTAAATAAGAGTTACCAGCTATTTAAGAACAAATACTTAGATGATCTTCTTAACTTAGATAACAGAATAGAGCCGGAAAAAATTATATATTACTTTTTTTGGTGGTTAAGTGCGGAGATGGAAGACTCCTTGGATGAGGATTATCTATTAAGCCATCCAGATGAGCTAACGGCTTATGCGAATACTTTTGTAGTTGAAAACTACCAAAGAGGATTAAGTAAGGAAGAAATCATACAAGACATCAAAGAGGGTAAAGATAAAACTCTTACGGGATCTTATATAAGTTTTAAGGATACTTTTAAGAACTACCCCAAGGTTATCAATAAGTTCAAAAAGATAGCCGTAGAATACGCAAATAAATTAGAAGAAAGGTATAATAAATATTAATAGTCCCTTCCTACTCATAACCGTTATTGTAGTTTATATATCATATATGTCTGCGCCTTTAGCAAATTCTTTTGCCTCAACCAACTCTAAAGAATAATCTATGTCAAAATAATAGTTGATTAATATCAACCTCAATCTATTTATTATTTTAAATAAGCAGCGATCGCAGTAGTGCTGACCTCTAAAATATTTTTTATCTTGCGGGGATAATAGGATCGCAACAGAATCCCAAAAAGAACCGTATCCGCAGTAGATTATATAAGGATGGAAAGCGTTAATTTCTTCGTTACTGTTCTTTTGAACTGTATGTAGGTATGGGTAGCCTTTACTATAGCTTGTGTTAATCTCGCCTTTTACCCCACAGCTATGACAGACTCTAAACTCAGAGTTTGGATGGTCCCTCTTAGGAGGATTGTGCAGGTCTTCGTAGTCTTCTTCTGTGAGTTTATACTTAGGCATTTTTACCTATGAGTATTTAAAGTAGGTACAGGAATTTTAGGATCGTCTTGTAGGCTCTTTGTATATTCAGCACTGACTGTCCACAAAGAAAGCTCAATTAAAGGGTCAAAAGCAATTCTCGACCAATAGCGAGTTAGCCTAATAAATACTTTTCTAAGATTATATTTTTACCTTTTACAGGCATAACAAGTAGTTGATGAAAATAAACAGGCAGAACGTCTCTTACTGCTTTAGGGTTAAGAGAAAATCTCGTAGCTATACTTCCTACTACATCTTTTTCATTAATAAACTCCACTTTAGATAAGTCTGGGCTTTCGGTTAAAATCTTAGAGTGAATTTTACCGAGTATACCGTCTATGTCTAGGCTCAGAGTTAGCTCTTGATCTTCCTCGTCATATTTTATGGATTCAGGTATTACACTGGTTTTTCCCCTATCCCCCTGCCACATTAAGTTATAAACCTTATGACGTGCCTCTAATGTGGTAGTCATAAAACCTTTATCTAATAAAAAGTCTACTAACTTATCAACATATTCGTGGTTTACGGTATAGAACGTCGCGCTCTCTCTTATAACCGTCTCATCTTCATCTCCTACAGCGTAATCTCCATGCCTTTCTATATGCGGTACAGCCACTACAGGAATACCTTGCTCTAGTAAGGCCCTTTCTATCTTTAAGGCGCTGCCAGGTATGGCTTTGTATCCTCCATGGACATGTGCGAAAAAATCGACACCTTTTTCTTTTATAGTTTTTCTTATCGCTTTGATAAAGTCATTGTATGACTTATACCTTGAGGAGTCTATACTAAACATCTTTGCTGCTATCAAGTAGGCCTTGTGTGCCTTTTCGTCTGAGTAGTTAGACATGCCAGCATCGCTATATTCGCTTTCAAAAATATCAGAAGCTGCGGCATGTATCGCCTTGTTTATTATAGTTTTTAATGCCCTATCGTCAGGCAGCGGCTGTAAAGTTTGTTTAGCTTTATTGTATATCTTTAGCGTAGCTTTATCGTGAGTCTTCCTTCTTAGGTCATCCAAGTTTTTTGTTAGCTCAAAAATTCTATCAGGGTCTAAATCGCGTTGCTTCACACTTACTATTTTTGACATCAGGTCCGCATATTCACTTAACTCCTTTTTTACTACATCTAAACCTATATGCGGTTCAGTTTTATCGGGTTTTTTATTGTCATACACAAGATATAGGACATAGCTGTTCCCTTCTTTTCTAAGCATCGCTGCCAACTGACGGTTATTCTTTTTATCCTTAATATTTTCGATTTCCCACTCTTCTTCAGAGCTAGATATTTTTTCTCTGCGGCTGTTATTAAGATAGGACAGCACAATTTTATGTACACTCAACATGATTACCCCACTGGCAGAATCTCTTATAAAATCTGCTACATCATCCTTAATAGTATATATAGGGTATATATACTAATTTGGTAGCTTCTTCTCATAAGGACAAATATAATAATAGATAATTAAAGCCTCAAGCTCCTTTGCCAGATTTAAACCGCTCACTATAGTAACATACATCTACTAAAACTCCAAATCGTTGAGCTGTAGGACCGTCAAACCAAGGTTCCTCCACATCCTAACAACTTGCGGACGATCATCTAACACATAGTCAATATTGTAGTGAGGAGATATCTTGGTGTCGTAAATCTCTTTTTTTACTATATAGTCCCGACGGGAATCCCCGGCCTTCCTCATCAAAAGCACGAACTCCTGTTCAATAAATTTTACTTTATCTACTAACCACCTTTTAGTGTCTTCATAGCAGCTGCCATCTCTACCAGAAAGAAAGATAACCTGTCTATCCGAAGACAATAATTTAACTAGCTCAACTATAGGAAGGACCAACTCATCGTCATAAACTCTACCCATGTCGTAATAACTGCGAGAGACATTATTAGCTACTGTACCGTCTATATCCACCAGGATACAGTCTGTCTTTTTCGGGTCATACATGGGTGGTTGTATTTCTCCTTTAGCGACACACACGTCGCGAGGAGGAAGGCCCTTTATTTTCTTAAAGCCTTCATACATCCTGTCTATAACGTGATTAGGAACAACACGCTCCCGATTACGGTTACGTTCTTTGCACACATCTACAGGTACGTCAAACTTTTTTTCCATTACCCTAACATTACCAATTCTACGCGCTATCTCTACCATAGAATTAAAGGTCTTAGGTTTTAGGTTAGTATCGCTTAGAATAACATCATAACCACGACCAAGCGCGTACTCAACAGCGCGGTCACGTACTACATTTATAAATAATTCGTTTGCAGTACTGAACTGGTCATTATCCAACATTTTCCTAAGAAGGTCTCTATTAACTCTCTTATACTTTCCGGGGTGTGCGTCCATCTCCTGCTCAGCCCACGTATCCTTCCCGGACCCCGGGACTCCTACAGTAAGTATGATAGTGCGCATGCTTTCTTTATTCATTTACCTATCTCCAGTCTCCATTTAGCTAGTGCGGGGGACTTATTTATACTTAAAGGTACAGACTCAAGAGGAACCTCAAATAAAAAATCATCTTAGGCTCAAATCCTACAGAGTTTCCTATACCTACAGAATGTATAGGCCTTGCGTTTCGCTCTAAACTATACTTTAATAGGGGTATGAGTTGGTCGATATCTTCTTTCGTGTAAAAGGTCATAAATTACTTTCCAGCCTGGTTTATTAAACTTATAAAAAGTTTAAAGGGACACCTTTCCTTGCCCTTTAAGTTTTATGTTAATTTCTTGCTTCCCAGAGGCCAGTTTCGTAAATCTTTCTCAAAATCTTTTTGCACATCTTAATACACTGCCTTAACAATATCTTGATAGGTTTTTATTTACCCAATAAAAGACGCCATTCTGCTGCTTTGCTTACCATAATAGTCGTATCCTGAGCTACCTTATATTCCTCATTTATAGCTGTGGGTAATTCATCAAAAGGCATTTCAAAAAGTACTTCCACCAGTCGGTCATGTGCCTCTTTATAAGTAGAATATTTACAGCTCAGGAAGTGCCTAATCATAGACCCTGGATTCTTGTAAGCCCTCTCACATAAAGGAGTAAAGTCCAAACCAAGAAAGCACGTCAAATTCTCCCAGTCCTGCCAAGTATAGTCAATCATTTTTTGTTTCCCTAACACAAAGTACCTTTTTCCTGCTCACTACCGTAAACTCTTTAAAAAGTTATTAAACTCCTTCTACATACAGATCGTCCTTTTTAAGCCCGTTTTTTAAACGCCAATTGACTGTAACCTCTATTATTTTGTGATGTATCTTTCCTTTGTTCTCAGCCACTATATAACGGGGAGGGTTCCCTAAGTTAGCCTTACAGTATATGCCTATCACAACATTTTTGTCCACAGAGGCGTAAAGAGGCATGTTTCCTAATTCCTCCTCAAAAATGAGGAAGGTAACTATGTTAGCAAGGTCGTACTTAAATAGGGCCGGTAAGGTTTTATACAAGAACAACTCATACTGACCGCTGAAGGCTAACCACATATTATCTTTCATTTTGTCTTGGAGATAAGTGGTGTTTTCAATTGTGTAATGCTTATTGTATGTGTCCTCATAGAGTTGTATCAACTCTATCAACTGCTCTTTAGTCATATTCCTATCCTTATCCTCCAAGAAATAACTTTAGTAATAGGGATTCCTTTGTGTGTTCTACGATCTCCTACAAAGAGAGGGAGGTCATCAAACTCAGCGCTTAATATGCGCATTATCGTTCTTTGTGGCTCTGGTTTTCGATGCAAATATTCTCTGTAAAATAACTTTAGGCCACTGCCCCTGCCTTCAGACTTTCTAAGGAATTCTTTTCTAAGAAGATCCTTTTTGTAGAATCTTTTATTACCTATATAGTAATTCTGGTATATATAATATGACAAGGCCTTAGAAATTCTTGTGTGCTTTGTATTTGCGGCGTACGGCACCTTTAAAAGGTATTCCATATCTTCTCCATTACCTTTCCCCCACTCTTTAAAGGAATCAGCAAAGTATAGCATATGCTCTTTAGTGTATTTAGGAAAACTCACTACCACAGGGCCCTTCCTGATTGTAGCTTATTGATAGAGACCTGTAAGTTAGCTCTAGCCTGCTTTTCATACTTATCCTGGAAGTATTGAGTGTAGTATATCTTTTCTTTCTTAATAAATTTCTTTAATAGTTCCGCCCGTTTTTTACAGAACTCCTTATCGGTGACATGAGGGTACTCAGAACGGACATTGTTTTCATACCCTTTAAAAATATCAAACGGTTTACCAAGAATAGAAATATCAATGTCTTTTATATACCTCTCGTAAAAATTACTAGGCTCTATGCTCGGTGTTGTCGCCCGAATAAGAGACACTACTAGAGGCTCGGAAGACATTTCTGCCGGGAAAAAACCATTACTTTTACTTTCTACTGGAGGGAAGTCTTGGTAAAAGTACTTGATACTATCTTCTTCTGAAGATTCAACATCATGATACCAGAGAGCCAATTTCATTTGCGAAAAGTCTTGTGGTATCTCAAAATGATTTATATCGCTTTCTAGCTGCCCTAACTCGTTTAGACACGAGGTTACATGAAATATATTATGATAGCCTCTATCCTGGTATTTTAAAAACAGGTCGTGTACGACCTGGTCAAAAGTTTTTGCACTTTGTAATCCGTGCAGACTTTCTAACAAATCTTTAAATTCTTTTTTCTTCACAGAAAACTCATGCTTAGAGGTTTGCATAACCAAATCCTTCGGAAACATCTATCAACAGACTTTTAAAAATTTTATTACTAGCTTTCTCATTGGAATTATCAAATTCTATAAGACGGCCACAGCCGTCTCTATTAATAACTCTTTCTATAGCCTCTTTCTTTGCCGTTACGTCTAACTGCGAGCTCATTCTTTTCTTCGCCTCCTCGGAAGAGTATCCTCTTTTCAAAAGCCGTTTTAACCTAACCTTAGGAGAAGCTCCAACTATAAGAACGTTGTTATTGCACAAATGAGTTATCTCCGCCTCTGCAAGCAAAGCAGAGTTTAATAATATAAGACCTTTTTTACCACGTAGCGACTTTCGATACAGAAGAAGCATGGGCTCATACATCACTCTATTAAAATCTTTTAGACCCTCAGGATATCCCCATAGATATTTTCCTAGCAACTTAGGGTCTATATAAGGGGCTGCGATATCATCTAAAGCTTGCGAACCATCTTTAATAACATCCTCTCCGAACAGAGCTATTAGTTGCGCTCTAGCCTCACAAGCATAGGGTTCCTTTGAGCTTTCTAATATATAATGGCCCAGAGAATCTAGATCTATGTTGTGTACCTCCAGACCATATTCATCGGAGTGCTTAATAAGTTGATGTGCTATGTAGGATTTTCCTGCGCCTATTTCTCCTGTCACGCCTAAAATGTGTTGGTTGGACACAACTTGCTCCAACCGCTTCTTAACGTACAAGGGGACATAGTCGAGGACATTCTTAGCATTATGCTTTTGAAGCTCTTTAGCGGCGCTAGAGCTTACGTGAGAGAGCTTCTGATTGGTGAAGAGTACAAAGGTATCCACTCCTAAGTCCTGACTCTTATTAACCTCGTGTAGAATCTGTTCGTAGTTTACATCTGCAGAGTTCCTTACTCCTCGGATAATAGTGCCAATTTGTTGCTCGTATGCAAAGTCTACTAAAAGTCCTTCGAAGGCCACAACATTGACCTGGCCCTTAAACTTCTCAAGGACTTTTTGGGCCATTTCTAGTCTTTGCTCTAGCGTGAAGGTGTACTTTTTATCAGGATTAACGCCGATACCCACTGTAACGTGTTTGAAAACTTTGAGGGCTCTTTCTACGATATCTACGTGACCGTATGTTATAGGGTCGCCAGAAAAAGCTAAAATAGCTTTACCGTTCATAGTACCTACTCCAATTTTATATATATATAAATATAATATGAAAAGGGAGTTCTTAGCTCCCTTTTTTATCCTACGACATGATTAAAATCCATTTTCATAACATCGCGCAAATATGCAACGTGGGCTTTGCTGCTAGGATTAAATGAGAAGTTTATTACAACCATATCGCCCTTTTTAATCTTAGGTTCCTTAGGCTCTCTTATCAACCGCAGACCGGCTTCTTTCGGGGTTCTGTTCTTTTTAATACCACTATTACACACCTTACAAGCACAAACGCAGTTAGTAAAACTCTTAGTACCGCCCTGATCTTTAGGGACGACGTGGTCTATAGTTCTATCAACACTACTACACTTATACTTGAAGCGGTTACCTCTTTCATCTGTGTGCCAGTACTGGCATATGTTCTGGTCTCGATTAAACACAGCCTGGTCTGAGTACTGTGTCGTATCTTTCTTGATATGGTATCCCCAGAATTTTATAAGGCGCACGACAAGCGGTGCTGGCATTTTAAATGTAACACCGTCTCTCGAAACTCCGGCACGGATAACTTTGCTCTCATCAGCAGAAAGAACTTGTACCTTACCTTTGACGTATAACTTAATAATATCTTTCAGCGACCTCTCACCCCAGTAGTATCCGTCTCTAGTCAAAACCACAACCGAAGCCATTTATTCCTCCGTTTTTAGCTTATCCCAAACTAAAAATATCCATTAGATAAAACCAACATATTTCATGCTTCACGTTTTCTCTCCTTTATAAGTACCTGAATTTCAAAGTCTTCTGTTGGAGGACTCTTATAATCTACGGAGTACTTAAAATCCGAGTTATAGGAAGCGAGTACTAAAGCATTATTAACACAATCGTCCATGAGAGTTATGAGATTTTTAGCTCGTTTTTTCTCAGGGTCAGGATGATTATAAAAATACTTTAGGGCTTTTTCTTTTTTGATCATATGACTCATAAATACACCTAATATAAAAAGAGTATTATCGGTTTCTTATAATATACTTTTTTGAATTACCTATAACAAATTTATGTTAGCTATTTTATCGTACACTGCGGTATATTTTCCTGGGGTACTTTTGAGGTATTGGTTGTACAAAGTATCACTATTTGAGATAAGCATTGTTTTGATACCTAAACCAAAAGCTACAGGCACATCTATAGGAGAGTCATCAATCCAAAAGTCTAACCTGAGCTCCTTTTGTTTTTCTGCCTTAGAGGTACCCATATCAACAAAATGCGTCTCATCAATCATTGGAAGATGCTTTTCAATATACGCTGTTGTGGCTTTCCTTATAGGCTCGTTCCGAGCAGTTATTATAAATAGTTTATGACCCGCTTCTTTCCATTCTTTTAACTTACATCGAGCTCCTGGAAGAATAGTTAAATCCGTGGAAAAGTCACAATCATCAAACTTCTCAAATATTATTTTCTTCATATCTTCAGGATATTCGTCAAAGCTATAGCTCCGAGGCTTCGTATAGTCTATCTTTAAGCCTATCTCTTTGGCGGCAATTTTGATCGCGCTCCTTCTAGTCTTTACTATAGTGTTATCAAAATCAAGCCCTACCCTGAATCTGCGGCTATTCTGCGAGATACTCATTGATGTGCTCCATGCATTCGTTTACCCTCTCAATAATTTCTACTGAATCTAGAGAAACAAATTTAACAGGTTTAAATTGTTTAAATATAAATTTTATCACCGCGTCTGCCTCATTTCTCCAAACGGGGTCAAAATGGAGGTCGGGCCTAACCCCGTCCTTAACGGGCGCAATTTTAGGCGGGAGGTGAAAGACAATATCATATCTTCGAGGGAAATTAGATTTATTAAGTTTTTTGAAGATGTCGTTAGCATACATAACATCTTTTTGTCTCTTCAGCCCAAACTCTAGGACATAGAGCCAGCTTAGATGGACAGGACTATCAGTGATGATTAAGTCAGTCTCGTCAGTAGGTACCTGACTCTCCCATTCTAGCTGCTTCTCCATAATCTTATATTGGTCTGATAAATGATCAATAGGGCCGTATTTAGTTAAGTATCTTCTAGCGTACTCAGAAATAAGTTCTACTCTTTTAAGTTTATTGTTTTTTCTGCAGAAAGCTGCTAGCGCCCTGGCAGTAGAGGTTTTACCAGAACCAGGAACTCCGGTGAATCCTACTCGTATCATCAACACTCCGTATGTTTAGGGTGAAAAACGTCTCAGTACAATATAATTTTTACTCTAATGAAAACGAACTATATTATACCCCCTGAGCTTGATGTATAGATTTAATTAATTGTGCCTGGGATTCTAGCGTGTGCTTCAGAGCTTCATAGATTCTTTCTTGCTGAACGAATCGATGTCGGGCGTACTTAAGCATAGGGAGGATATATTTTTCTGTTTCTTCTATGTACCACTTTTGACCCTCAATAGTGAACACCCCTACCATTGTCTGCATGTTGTTTATTCGGTCTATGCCTTTACACACAGAAGCAATAGAGTCCTTTTTTATGTTGTTGTAATACTCTTGAATCTCAACTTTTTTACCCCTATATTTACGGGACATATTACGTATTGCGTCAGCAGAGCGCACCCCGAACTTATTACTCAACTCCTCATGGGAAACGTCTTTGTCCTCCATGATATCGTGCCCAAAGATAGTTATATAAGTTTCTTCGGGAAACAGTAAAATCTCATCAAAAACTCGGGCGTATTGAGCCATTGTTACTTGATGATAAAACTCTGGAGTTACTTTGTCCTTGCGGAAACCGGTGTGGAAACGGAGACCAAATTCGAGGGCCTCTTCTGCAGAGTAGTATTTTCTACCGAGTAACCAGTATTTAATCGCCACTTTCAGTTTCTTGAACTTTGCTACAGGTTCTTTCATTTTCTTTCTCCTCTATGTACTTTTTAATACCCAGAACTACTAAGTCGTTGAATTTCACATTCATTTCATGTGCGATAATCATGCCTTTTAATATCAGTTCATCGTCAAATTCTATTCTAATTTTTACATGTTAATCTTTCCGGACTCTTATCGTCGTTATGATTTTGTTCAATACAACTCTCGGTTTTATGTATAATTGATACCGTTCATAGTTAGGGTCAAAATCAGGTTCTTTTTCTATTAAATACTGGTCTATACTACCCGCCATTTTCTCGTCTTCCAGTAAAAGCTGTAAAGACGACATATTGATAGGTAGAGTTGGTTCTCCGTCTAACTTTTTCCTCAACAAGCCTTTAGCCACTCTAGATGAAGCACTGTTTATTAATAAAGGGGCATCATCGTCTTTTATGTTCTTAATGTCTACAAGCTCTTTAACTTTTGCCGCAGTCTGATGAGCTAAGTTTACAAAAAGATTACTATTAGGGGACTGCATAACTACCTTTCTATAAATGGCGGAGGCGGAGAGACTCGAACTCCCATGACCCGAAGGCCGCCGCACCTCCAATGCGGTGCTCTACCAATTAAGCGACGCCTCCTGCCTCTTCTACTGGCTTTAGTACTTCATGCTTGCTATCATTACCGCAGGTTAAAGGGTGGAGATGCTCATTCTCCTGCCAAGCCTGTACCGCTAATATCTTTTCCCGGTTTTCCATCTATTATATCCAGTGAAAAAATTAATTCCGGCAGTCCTTCTTTAACAACAGCTCTCACTTCAATCTTACCGTCATCGTAGATCGGTTCTAGCTCATAACTTACGATCTCTTTGTCTTTTTTTCTTCTCTCAAAGCTGGCCCTTAATCTTTTTGCGACGGCAGTGATTGTTCTGTAAGACTCTAATTTGCTCATGTATTAAATCTTAAGTTAAATAATTGAAGTACTCCGTACAAATCTTCTATCAGGCTACCGGCTACGAAGTTTATATAAAACGAACAAAAATTGGCGGAGGAGGTAGGATTTGAACCCACGGAAGCTTTCACTTCAACAGTTTTCAAGACTGCCGCAATAAACCAGACTCTGCCACTCCTCCATTACTTTTTCAGCTCATAAAATATCAAACCTAATTTGTCGTCCTTAGTTCTGTAGAACTTGTTGCTGCTAGCTACAAATCTTATATATCCCATACCCATAGTCTTTTGGTTAGCGTTCGACACAAATACCTGACTTCTATTTTTCCCTTTAAACTTTTGGGGATTCTTTATGAACCAGTGCTGATTGAACCCGCTTTTGCTGTCTTCTATCTCCCTTACTATTTTCCATCCTCCGTCTATTTTTTTAAGAACTTCTTCTTCTATTTGTTGCTCAATGTTTTTTCTGCACTCTTGAGCGTCCCGAGAGTATTTTGTTACACATTCCTTATAGTCTTCAGGGTTATGTACATCTAGTACGACTCTAGTGGTGTCTCCGTCTTCCTCCCATATAAAATCCTCCATGTCAGAACAGAGTACGTCTATCTTACTGCCTTTATCAGAAAGGACATAGTTACCGTCTTCGTCTATGTAAGAATAAGGCCCGTCATAATATCCTGGTTTCATCTCTACCCATTTCGGAGTCCCTCCGGGAAGCCGGACGTGTGCCTCTCCGGTGGGGTCTTCTTTTTGTAGCATGGCAATAAAGTCTTTTACTTTCATAGTTTCGTTTTCTTTTCATAGGTATGGACTTCTTCTAGCATCTCTCTTAGGTCTGACATAAGTTCTTTGGGGACATCCGTATTCCCCCAATGACCCTTATGCTCTTGCTCTTTTCTCTGTATAATAAATCGATAGCTTTTTCTATGCTCGTAGATGCCTATAGAAAGTCTAGGCCATCCGCTCTCATTATAAGCGTATAACCTGAATGAGGTAGCCAAAGAGTATCCTCTTTGGCTACCTTTATTTTCGTCTATCCTTTCCCACATATTATACCCTTTTAGTACCGGGAGAGGGGCTCGAACCCTCACGAACCGAAGTTCACTGGATTTTGAATACAGGGCGCAGGGCGTCTACCAATTCCACCATCCCGGCTAAAGTTTTTCCCAGGACTCTACGTCTCCGTTGCAGGGGTCAAATATAGGGTGACACTCAATACGGTCTAAAGCAGATAGCGCAACCCTAGCTTGAGAAGACCTTTTTATAATCTTACTATTTATATGGCAAGCTTCGAATGCTAGCTGCCCCCTAGTTACAGGTATACATAGAATTACGTTTCTTTCGTCAATCTTGAATTTACTCTCGTCGTAATTGTACCCTCTCTCCCACTTAGCCTCTCTCCAGATTTCCATAAGAAATCTGTTTATCATTACTAGCGGGTCAGAGTGCTGCTTGAATCGAATCAATTGAGAATGATTCTTATATCCTTTGGTATTACCCTCTAGGACTTTCTTAGCAAGTAGGGCTTCACGCCAACATGCGCCAAGTCCTGCCTTATCTAAATACTTAGGATGTATAGACCACAGCCTCACTCAGTGTCTCCTATTACATAGTCCACGTATTCAAATCCTTCGTCGGAATTATTCTTGTACGGTATCCCGAAGTGATCACAGATGGATTCTATAGCGCAATTGACAGCTTCTGGGCCATCGTCATGAGCAACTCTGATTTTTAGCGGATCCTTAGGCCTACAGGTCTCCTTCAATTTTTTAGATACATGCTCTTTTATAAGAGGGTTTTCGCTATTAACATACAAAGGGATATTTTCTTCTTTGTCGATTAACATATGCATAAATTCAAGAAGGGTCTTATCATCATGTTCTGCAATAGACTGTGCTGCATTTGAAAAGATTTCTTCTTCTTCTTCACTATTCATAGGATATTATCCTTAGAGATAAGGTGAATATTTATCTATAATATCATTGACACGAATATGTATTAATAGATTACTCTATGCGAGCGGTGGGACTTGAACCCACACTCCAGTAATGGAAATAGCTTCTAAAACTATCGAGTCTGCCTATTCCTCCACGCTCGCTTAAATTCTTTTTAAATTCCACCACTCTGGCACTAACAAAAATTTATCCAGTACCAAGTGCTCCAAAGGACACCTAAGATAGCAGCATAAAAGACCCCAAGGATTAAAAGAGTTGCTCTAAGTTGATTCCTCCAGCATCTCTTTTGAAATTCTTCTAAAGGAAGTGTATGCCACCATTCTTTATCTTCCAATATTCAGCCTCCATTTAGCTATTGCTCTATTCTTATAGGATTCGTCGTTTAAATAAGTAGGCATATCCTCTAAGGGCGCTTCAAAAAGAAAATAAGAGGGTCCAAATAGGTGCTTGTTTATGGGGTACTTTTTTTCCTCTATTTCTTTTTGGTACGTATTGGCCTCAATCGGACTACTCCAACAATCGTCCGTAGCGACATCTATATATTGAGGCTTAGATTGAAAACTTACGTAATTCTTACTAAACCTCTCGTAAAGCTCTTGCAATAAGCTAGTGTGGAGACCTTTTCTTTCCTCTAAAGTATAAGACTCTGTAAGCCCCTTTTGGTCAGGACTATACTCCTTGTTTAAAGCGTATGTATGTCTTAAAGAGGTATCGTCAATTAAGCTCATCTTTTGAGACCCTTCTGCTGGCAGCCCTCGCTGCACATCTATTTTTTCCGGTAGTATTTTAATAAATTTACGGAGTAAGCCTTTAAAAATATGTTATCGCTATTAATATAAAGCGGTGCGTCCTCGACCTTGATTTTATCTCGCTCAATGGCGACACTATCAAAACATTCCTTACATAGCGTGTACGTGCCTTCTTCCCCTGTAAATTCTTGGTTAACTTTAATCTCAAGATTTATATTTATTACTATTTTTTTATCATAGCAAAACTTATCACACAGAGCACAATGACACGACTTTAACTTTAGAAAAAGAGACAAACCTATAGGTGCCGTCATAGGTTTTACGCCAGTTACCTTGGTTTCGAATAAGGGAAACTTAACTCTTCTTATAAGGGGACTCAGCAAGCCCACACACAATCCTTTGCTACTTATATAAAATATACTTTTTTACAGTTAAAGAATAAACAATAATAGGCGAAAAAGAGAATTTAAGCCTCTTTTGTGGGTTCCCAGACCCCTAGAAACTACCACGTCTACCAACCATAATATTTTTTAAGGCTTAAAATCTTCGATTATGCGTGCTATATGGAGAGCGGCTTCCTTCTCTTCTTCCCCTTCAGACTTAATTATTACAGTACTTCCAAAGGGAACACAAAGCGTAAGAATATCCACGACACTGCTAGCACTTGCAAAGGTGCCCTCTTTAGGATATTCTATCCAAATGTGAGTGTTAGGCTTACTAAGGGCGTACTCAGTTATCTTTGCGGACGGTCTTGCGTGTATGCCTTTTTCTATCCTAACTTCTTGTGCCTTTATATACATAATAGGGTTTTTCCAAAAGGTTAGAGCTGACACGGCTCAAACTTGAGCCACACTTTAATGGGGCTACGATATTTCATAAAATTCTTTTAGGTTATTTCCTAAAGCACCAAGTTTTTTCAAGGCCCGATTCTTAATAAATCTTACTGCTTCCCGAGTAATGCCGAACTGCGTACCCAACTCTTTTAGAGAAAGTTTAATATTACTTAATCCGAAATAATGAACAATAACTTTTTTCTCTTGTGGCGTAAGATTATCTAGAGCCTTATAGATTGACCTTCTTCTTTCTCTTAAATCATAGACTTTACTAACATCCTCTTGTTCGTTGCAGATCACGTCGGCGTACGTCACGTTTTTAGCTTTACTTACAAAGTCAGAAAGGCTAACAAACTTATTCTGATCCAAAAGGTCTTCTATGACGTCTAACCTTTGCTCGTCTACTTCCATACTCTCAAGCAGCTCGCTCTTAGTAGGAGGTCTACAAAATCTCCTCTCCAGAGAAAGCTTTATCTTGTTATATTTAAGAATGTCGTTGTGGTACGTGTTAGGGATACGATACATAAACTTGAACATCATAATAGACTCAAAGACGTGGTGTTTTATATACCATACAGCAAAAGTTATGAACTTCTCTCCGCAATGCCTACCAGGGTCAAACCTTCTAGCAGCTTCGATAAGACCGATATTACCTGCCCCTATAAGATCTTCAAGTAAAACTCCTTGTCCCTGGTACTTACGGCAAATACTAATAACAAACTTTAGATTTGAGCAAATTAATTTGTTTTCAGCTTTCTTATCACCTTTTTTAATTCTCTCCGCTAACTGTAATTCTTCGGCGGTGGATAGCTTGTTATATCTTTTTTCTATTTCTTCGCTGTAAGAAGGGGACATGATTACTCCGGTTTATCCTTTATATATTTCTAGTCATTTATTTAGCGTCTATCGTATAAAATTATTATAACGGTGGAAGAACCCAAAATCCCAACTGTTTGGATACTAGTCGAGCGCTCTATCAAACGAGCTACACCGGCACAATAATTACTATATATCTCCTTCTTCTAAAAGCCTTTTCTGCTCTTTGCGTACTGCTGCTTTAAGCTTAAGCCTTTTAGTAGCGGAAGGTTTTTCAAAACGTCTACGTTGTTTTAATTCAGGAATAACCCCAGCGTTATCACACACTCTCTTAAATCTTCGTAAAGCTTTCTCAAAGTTCTCGTTATTTCTTACGAATACACCATTCATGCTTTTTAATTCCTCCTGTTAGGTTTTAACTTGGTGCGGACCTCGGACTAGAGTTGGAACGGTATTACTCTTACTATGCTCCAAATCTTGCGCGTATAAACTTTAAAATATCAATGGATTATTATAGTATGCTATTTCCCCCTCAAAAGTCTCCAACTAATTATTTTACCTTTTATATCTTTGTACAATTTAAAATTATCGTCAAAACTTAACAAAAGCGGTAAATCTTCGTAGTCGAGGCCAAAAAACAGCTTAAACTTATCAGGAAGGTCTTTAATAGTAGAAATGCCTGGAACTATATCAGGGAACTCTTTAGATGCTGCAAAGGCTTGAAATCCTATAGAGGAATCCAGCATATAATAAATCTCTGAAAGGATCTCTTTTTGTTCTTCTGTGCTGAACCTCTCTAATCCCTTTTTTATAACGGCCTCCTTAGCTTCTGCGTACTTCTTAGCTGACTCTTTAGTTTCTTCATAAGTACTCAGCTCTTTTTTATTGAAAAGAGGCATACAGCACGCTTTAAAAATCAGGTCTATAATACCCGTATCTATGGATTCGTACATTCGTCCTCGCTTATTATTCTTACCTTTTGTAGTCTATTCTAATCTTATCTGAAAATTTCAATCTCATACTTAATATACTGTCTAAAAACGAGTATTTATCATTATCCCTTTCTAAGTCATAAGACCAATATACCCAACCTATATTATGCCTATCACAAAAATTAAAGTAATCTTTGTAGTACTCTGAGCTCCCCTCTACTCTAGGGTCCTCCCCAAACTCTCCTATAATCAAAGGAGCCCTTGCCAACCAAAAGCCTTTACTATAGGCATGCTATTTCTTTTTCCTGTACGTTTTCTTCTTAAACTCTATTACGTTCCCTTCTAGGTCAAACATTCGCTTACAACGAGGGAAGTTTGAACACCCTCCGAACTCTTTACCCGAGGCTTTAGCCTTCCGGATAACAACAGGGGAACCGCACTTATCACACTTAACTTCTTCACCGTAAGGATCGATGAGAACCTTTGGTTTTTCTTTTATGATAGGGGTACCGTCTTCTGCTATCTGAAAAGTAGCTTTACACTTATTAGTTTTATCTAAATATCCGGCACATCCATAAAATTTACCAAATTTCCCTCTTCGGGTAACAAGCTTATGCTTACCGCACTCAGGACAATCTATGTCCGTCTCTTCTGCCCGCTTCATGCTAGCGGAAGCCTTGGCAGCGGTAACGCGCTTTGAGAGCTCAGTATAGAAGGAACCAACTGTGCGGTACCACACTTCTTTACCCTCCGCTATATCGTCTAATTTCGACTCTATACGTGAAGTGTAGTCGGTATCCATTAACTCTGGGAAATTAGCAACGAGATAAGTACTTACCAAGGTACCTAATTCTGTAGGTTTAAAAGCTTTGTTTTCCCTGACCACATAATTCCTAGTAAGTAGTGTGTCAATGATGGAGGCGTATGTGGAAGGCCTCCCTACACCGTGCTCTTCCATAGTTTTAACAATGGAGGCATCATTGTAAGATGCGGGAGGCTTAGTGAAATGCTGAAAAGGGTCTACTTTATTTAAAGTTACCTTCTCTGATTTTTTTAACTGGGGGAGAGCCTCATCCTTAGAGGAACCGTAAGTCCAAACTTTTAGAAACCCGTCAAACTTAAGTGTTTGCCCCGATATAGCAAACTTATGCTTTTTATTTCCGTCAGCTATAGTAACCTTGACGGTATCAAAAACAGCAGAGGTCATCTGACAGGACACAAACCTCTTGTAGATAGCATCATAGAGCTTATCTTCGTCCGCCCCGAGATTAGTGCGCGTGCAAGACATATCGGTAGGCCTAATACCTTCATGAGCTTCCTGAGCTGATTTATTCTTAGACCTAAAGATATTAGGCTTAGCCGGTAGATACTTTTGACCAAAATTTTTACCTATAAGGTCCCTTACAGACTGCATAGCTTCTTTACTAATACTCAAGGAGTCTGTGCGGTGATATGTGATGCTTCCATTTTCATACAACTTTTGAGCTACGGACATGGTTTTCTTACCGGACCAACTGAACCTGGATGCCGCAAACTGCTGAAGAGTAGAAGTACTGAAAAGAGGAGACACAGAGCGTTTCTTCTCAGATTTACCGATGTCTTCTATAAGCCAAGTTCCTTGCTGATTAATTGAAGCTACGATTGCCTTAGCGTCTTTTTCATTAGTGATCTTGCCTTTGTGTACATATTTACAATTAAGTTCATCATGATTGTCGGTGTAAAATAAGCCCATGATTTCCCAGAACTCCTCTGGAACGAACGCGTCTATTTCATTTTGACGATCAACAATAAGTTTAAGGCCTATCGACTGTACTCGCCCGGCACTCGTACCAGAACAAACCTTCTTCCATAACACAGGAGAAACTTCATAGCCTACCAGACGGTCAAGAACCGCCCGGGCCTGCTGTGAGTGGTACATATCTTCATTAAGGTCAGTAGTGCTGTTAAACGCCGCCAGAACAGCAGACTTAGTAATCTCCTGAAAGGTGGCCCGCTTTATTTTGCAACTGTTACCTACAACAAAATTAGCTAGGTGCCAACCGATAGCCTCTCCTTCACGATCCGGGTCAGACGCGATATAGCATGTCTGGCACTTCTTAGCGGCAGCTTTAATATCTGCGACCGTTTTTTTCTTCTTAGCTGAAACAATATACTTAGGCTGAAAATTGTTATTGATGTCTATAGCATCTTTTGCCTTAGGGTCTATCTCATAGCAGTGGCCCATAGAAGCCTTAACGACATACCCTGAGCCCAAAAACTTTTGTATCTTTTTAATCTTAGCGGGACTTTCGACAATAACTAGGTCAGGCATTAGTACTCCTCGGCTATTTTATACAAAGCTTTAATTTCTTTTCTCTCTTTTTTATAACAGGTAGTGACCTCATTATCAACGACAACAAACACCCATTTATTAGTAATATAATAGTCAGTAGGTACCTGCCCGTATTTAAAGAATAGGTAAACATAATTCTTTCTTTGTGCCTTTTGGGCAAGCTTTAAAGTGGAGCGCATGTTCCGTATTGCCAGTTTAGGGTCATTACAGCTTGTTCGCTGAATGTACCGCTCTACTGCGTGATCACTAAATGTGAGGTTTTCCACATTTAGGACAGACATATAAATCTCCTTATAAGCTTAAGTTAGTGGTAGAACACAAACTCCTCCCCGTATTCTTCTTCGTTTTCTCCTTCTTCAATAATATTTTCTTCTGAGTATTCTTTAAAAGCGTTCGCTCTATAGTCTTTTACAAAATCTGAGACCTTACAGTGGAGAGTCATCTCGTGGCACTGACTACCTTTTCCTATGGTAGGCTGTAGGGTCTTTCTCATATAATTAAGAGCCGTCATGAATAGCATTAGCTCCGAAATAGAATCGTTGACCCAATCAGGCGCTCCTTTTTTAGAGGCGCAAAGTTTAACGTACCATGCGTATGCTTTTTTTGATAGGACTTCCTTAACACAACGATTTGCACTAAAGTACTCTTCACCTATAGAGGCGTTAATGGGCGAGTAACTCCCAAAACATTCTATCTGTTGTTCTTTGTCCTCTTTAAATTTATGGGAGAGTCCTCTCAAGTCTTTAGACAGAGCGTCTTTATAATTCGTATTACTGTTAAAAGAGGATTGACGGGCCCCGACATTCTCTACAATTTTATCAAAAAGTTTTTCGTGTACCAAAACAGAGTGTAAGTCTTTAGATACGCTCTTTCCTGCAAAGCCTCCATTTTCTACTTGTACGTACTCCAAAACATCTTTGCTTAGTTTCCCTCGCTCAATTACCTTAGGAACATCTTTAACACTATCAATTTTATAACTTTCAGATATTCTAAGAACTTTATCTTTTATACCTTCTTGGAAATATCTAAGAGTGGCTTTTGCCTGGTAGGTGTTGTCGATATCCTCTACGGTACCGTAGTCATCGTACTTACCTCGAAGAGGTAAGAAAAAAGGCTTAAAAACATCATGAGCATAATACGACGCGACTGTTCCGTAACCTTCTGGCACAAGAGGGATCCAAACTACTCTATCCCCCCACCTAATAGGCAGATTAGAGAGCATACACGTTTCATTCCAGCTACCCATCTTAGTCCCTCCCACCTCTAGACACACAACTTCTACTAATCTTGTTAAAATATACTTTTTGGTAGTAGTAAAATTAAACTAGCTTGAAGCATCTTCTATATAAACTTTGAGCCTATCGATAACTATATCCCGATATTTTGAACCGTGTATCTCTAAGACTCCTACAGATATGCGATTTAAAATTGTTTTATCGTTCCACCCATGTTTCTTTGAAGATTCGTAGAATTCTACCCAATCCACTACCATATCGTGCTCATGTAGCTCTTCAAGCAGGATATCGAGAGGGAGGCCTAGAATAGAACTCATAAGGGGAACAACCCTCGTACTACTTTTTTGCCGTCGTCTGTTCGCCCGACTATGTGTAAGCCGGGCTTTTTGCTTTTCGCATGAGGTACTCCTTCCGTGAAAAGCCCGCGACTGGGTTTGAATCAGCGACCTCCTACTTACCACGCAGGTGCTCTACCTCTGAGCTACACAGGCTTATGGGGTGACTGACGGGGCTTGAACCCGCAACGCCTGGAACCACAGTCCAGTGTTCTACCGATTGAACTACAGCCACCGTAAAATTAACATCTTAGTCTATCGCATTTTTTACAGTCTCTGTCACAAGGTTTTCTTTTTGCTTTCTTCTTCTTTTTCATAAGAGTCTCCTTTAATAATGTTTTAATATGCTTAGAGGTATTATGAATAATAAACTTGAGTACTTAGGAAAAGATCGTTGGGGCGATAAATACTTTTACATGGATGTAAAGGATGATACTTTTGTACACTTTACCACACTAAACAGATCTAATGAAATAATAGAAACCAAGCAATTATTACTAGATAGCCCTCACTCGGGTATGGGTGCCTACGGAACTTTTGCCGTATCTCTCACTTACGGCGACTATATCCCTGGCGTACAAACGACCCACATAAAAGCCGACCCTAACGATACGATAGTCGCCGTAGAATTTAAAACTAACACGGTACCTAAAAAGACAGGAACGGTGGATGAAGTCGCCTTTGGAGAGCAAAACGTAAACCTTATAAACCCTAAAATTATCTCTAAGGAGCAGGCAATAAGTAAGATAAAATCTGCTCCAGTTAAAATATCTCAGAAAGATAATGATGATAAAGTAATATATGATAAGGCACTTATACCCCAGTTAAGCATAGTATCTAAAGAAGCGTCCTATAAAACACTAAACAAATATTTTAGGTCTCTCTTTGAATAGAAATAAACGCTACAACAATCGCAAAACTGTAAAGGCTTGGTTTTGGAAGCTTAAGAGTAACTTAAAGTGCTCTAAATGTGGAGAGTATCATCCTGCGGTTATAGAGTTTCATCATACAAACCCACATAAAAAAGACAGCACTATAGCAAACATGGTTAAGAGAGGCCTTCCTATATCACGCATAAAAAAAGAGATGAAAAAATGTAGCGTCTTGTGCTCAAATTGCCACAGAAAGCTTCACTACGATCTACATACCACCCCTCAGAGCGCTCCTAAGAGCGCCGCATATCACCATGTAAAAAAGTTTAAAAGAACCAATACAGCGGACGTCTAGTTCATTAAACATTATATGGGCTGCTTGTATATCATTCTTTTCTAGTAGTAGGGGGTCACTACGGACTCAGATTTAGAAAAAATCGTAGCTTTATAACTACCTGAGTTTTTCGGGTAGAATAGCACACCCCATTCATCGCTATCTTTTTTAAATGTTATTTCTTTTGTTGGAGTAGCCATAATAATCTTTTAATTAAAAGCCATAATATAGTCTAGTACAATACCAAAGGATTTAATATGATTATAAGTCGATTAGAAAAAATTGCAAGTACTTTAGAGTCTAAGGGTATGACAGAAGAAGCCGCTATAGTTGATTCTGTTTGTAACTCTATAGAGAAAAACGCTCAGGTAGAAAAGACGTTTCAAGATATCTATAAAGCTAATAAAATAGAGTTTAACAACGATGAAAATAGATACGCCACAGTAGAAGAACCACCTCAAAAAGTTATAGAATATTTCGAAAAAGGAACTGACGGCAACTGGTACCTGCAAGATACTGACCACGTCCATTTAGAAAAAGGCCCTCAAAACTCTATAAAAGTACACAGGAGTTATAAAGACCCTGGTACCGTGGTGCCTGGACTAACACCCCTCATGCAATAAACACAGGCCCGGAGAGAGTCGAACTCCCAACGAACGGTTTTGGAGACCGTCATTCTACCGATTGAATTACGGGCCTAAAATATTAGGCTAAAAGGCTTTTCACCGTCTTGCTGGCTGACGACATATCAACCTTAGAACCAAATTCCTTCTTCACTATACCTATAACTTTACCCATATCCTTTACGGAACCAAATCCGTTATCGGATATAATTTTTTTAATTTCTACTTCAATCTCGTCGTTGCTCATCTGATCAGGAAGGTATCCACCCCAAATAGTAATCTCCTTAATAATCTTATCTTTGTCTGAGGGGTTGAAGGAAAGAGAGTCTCGGTTCTGTTTGATAAGCTTTTTTATAACATCAACAACACCGTCGTCGTCAATGTCTTTCCTAGAATCTACTTCTACTTGTTGGACTTTGGACTTGAGAAATCGGAGAGCGTCTCTCGTATCATTGTCTTTAGCTACCATAGCTTTCTTAATGTCTTGGTTAATAGTTTCGTATATCATATCTACCCCTTTATATGTTATGGTCCCACTTACGGTCTTTTGAAATATAACGCCCTAAAGTGAAAAATAAATCTGAAAGCCTGTTTAGAAAAATTATGCATTTCTCATTCACTAGTTCTTTTTCTGCAGCAGCCCAACAACTTCTTTCCGCTCTTCTTGCTACCGAGCGGCACAGATGTAGAGCATTATTAGGTAGAATAAAGGAATCTAACGGGGTTAATCGAGAGTGTGTTTTTTTAATAAGATTCTCTAAATAAACTACATGCTTCTCCTTTATCCTGTATTCCGTATTAATGTCGTATGGGGTAGAAAAGTCTGCCCCCGCAACAAATATTAGGTGCTGGATCTTTTGGAGTACTCTAGAAACTTCTTCATAGCGCTTTTTATAAGTATAGCTACTAAAACCTAAAAAAGATTTTTTGTCTTTTACGTCCCTAAGCAAGTGCTCGACCGCTAAACCTATAGTCGAGTTTAGCTCGTCTATATCGCCAATAGCAGAAATTCTGTAGGAAGTCTTTTTTATCTCTGCGTAGTTAGAAAGAAGCGTGTTTCCTTTATCCCCTATTTTTGTGAACGGCAGCGGAGAGTCGTTTTTGGTCATTTATAATACCTATAAAAAGTGGAGCTCCCCCGGGGACTCAAACCCCGAACCGCTCGATTACAAGTCGAGTGCTCTATCAATTGAGCTAGAGGAGCAAAAAATGGTGGGCAGGGAGGGAGTCGAACCCCCGACGCTCCATTACGAAGAACGGTTTTACAGACCGTTGCAGCCAACCGACATCTGACCTCCTACCCAAAAAACATTGGAGCCTGGGGGGATCGAACCCCCGACCTCCTGCTTGCAAGGCAGACGCTCTTCCGGTTGAGCTAAGGCCCCTAATCTTCCTTCGTACTAATAATATCTTTATCTGAGTTTGTCTTTCCCACCAACGAGTCTATAAGGCTCTCAAAAGAGAAGCAAGCTAAGTCTTGTACGTATAAAACTTCTCCGTCACAAAATTTATAAAGCATCCCCGACCAAGAGCGGTCTATCGGGTCTTGCGCTATTTCTCTTACTAGCCATCCCTTAGGTATCCTGCTTATAGGATTAGTGTTCTCCGTAGCGCTCTTAAATAGTTTTAGCATAAAGATATGTCCTATGTCCTAAAAAAATGGTGCTCGGGACGGGACTCGAACCCGTAAGGCCTCTGGGGCCGAGAGATTTTAAGTCTCTTGTGTAAACCAATTCCACCACCCGAGCGTATCAAAGAAGGCCATAAACAATATACTTATTTGGAGAAAGAAAATAAATATAAAAAGATTTAAAGGGCCTTACACAAGTTAAAAGAGCGGAAGTTTCATTGTCAAATCTTGAGTTTGATGCGTTTACCAATTTCGCCATCCCGGCATAATGGTGCCGGGACCTGGACTCGAACCAGGAAAACTGTGTATGCCCAAAAGGTAGAGTGTAAAGCCCTCTAAATCTTTTGGAGACGGTAGAGGGAATCGAACCCCCGAGTATTTGGGTTGCAACCAAACGCCTTAAATCCACTTGGCTATACCGTCTTAAGTAGGGGGTAGAATCCCCCTTTATATGAAAAGTTAAAAACTTTACAATATGTTCTTCTTAAATAAGAAACCGATAATGTCAAAGAACGAAAATTACTTGCGTTTTATAATCTTAATACGATTTAGTTTTTCTTTTACCTTCTCTTCGCCTATAGCGCTCAAGAGCCTGCGTGCTTCAGCTCTACTGATACATAACCTCTTTTGAATCATAAGGTCTGTGATGTCTTGCTGTTTTTTTGCCCCCATCATGAACCTCCAGAGAATAAAAAAACCCCGCTCGGTTTTCCGGGCGGGGTTTTTATTCTAAATAACTTTTAGCTCTATTTAGATAATCTCCCGCCCTCTTACACTCAAATATAGATATGAGTGTAACCATGCAGCCGCCAATGTAGTGGCAGTACATAAAGTTGCTGAGGTTGTAGAGATTATACGATTCATTAAAAATTGCTCCGTTTTTTGTTGTTCTAACTTAATATACTATTTTCGCAATACAGGATCAAGTGTTTAATTAAAAAATAATTTTTTATCCTTATTTTTTATTTTCTCTTCTAGTCTCGTCATGTCTGTGTTGGGGTATCTAGCCTTTATGAAATTCAAAAACTTCTTACAGTTATTTAGTTGTTCTCTAGTCCTGCAGGTAGCGATTACTTTATAGGCTTTATCTATTACCTTATCAATACTAGGATGCATTATACGTCTCCTTATATTCTCTCAAAGCAATTTTAGAAGCGACTTGTACAATCTTTTCTAAGTCACACATATACAGCCCAGCACAACTAAAACTCCCCACCTCCAATAAATAGCACCTTCCGTCTGAGGCCTTACAGATATCCATAGTGTACATAGGGTCTGGGCAGTACCCGCTTTTAGAAGCCACCGTCTTAGCTAAATTGAGGGCGTCGTCCGAAATAATCTTTCTGCGCACAGAAAGATTATTATCTTTATACTGACTCCAAGCTATAGGTTTAGAGTCGGCAATAACCACTCTCCACTCTGAAACTATATTCTTAGGAGTAGATATAACAACTATGTCCTGAGGCTCCGTGAACTCCTCTACCCAGACCCAGTCCTTATCAAAGAAATTTTGGTCGAACACTTTACCTGTAAACGTCTTAAACCCGGAGCTAGGCCTCATGTAGACATTACCTTCAACACCGAACCTTTTATAGATTTTATCTATCAGTCTCGGCACCTCTGCCCTAGGAAGCATTACGTAATCATCGTTAAAAAGATACTTACCCAGCATGGAGTAGTAATAGGTACACTCATACTCTTTTAGGTTTAGCCACGCATTTGGTACCCATTCGGGCTTGTCTTTTATTAACTGCCTGGCTAATTGTAAAGAAGTTTGTACTACTACACAGTCGCGGTCATTATAATGGTTATAATTTCCAGACTGAAAAGGCGTGTGTGTTATAAGAGAGCACTCCATACCTTGCTTCTCAACTTCTTTAGAAAGCACATGGTATCTATTACCCTCTTCAAAGTCCTCTATTAACCATTTTACTTGCACAACTACCTCCGCGCAGGCGCTAAGTACACCGACATGTATTTTCCTTGGAGACTTATATCCTTATCTACTATCGATACATCCTTTAGGTCATTCACCAGCTTATTAAGGATATCTGTCCCTCTTTCTGTATGAGAAAGCTCTCTGCCCTTAAAGAATACAGAAGCTTTTAGCCGGTCGCCTTGGGATAAGAACTTTTTGGCCTGTACGCATCGGTAGCTGTAGTCATGCTCACTTATCCGAGGCGTAAATTTTATCTCTTTGAGCTTTGTTTGATGCTGATGCTTCTTAGCTTCTTTGGCCTTCTTTTCTTGGTCGTATTTAAATTTCCCATAGTCCATTATTTTACAGACCGGAGGATTAGCGCTAGAAGCAATTTCTATGAGGTCTAACCCTAAAGCAGCAGCTCTATCTTGTGCCTCTTTGTTTGACACAATTCCAACTAGATCTCCATTTTCATCGATCAGGCGCAGCTCGTTTATACGTATCTGCTCATTTCTACGAGGTTCCACGTTATTGATAATATCCTCCTTAGTAGTAGGTGTAGCTATGTACTTAGTAATAACTACAAGTTTAAAATATTAAATGAAAATTATTTTTTTAAAAGGTTAGAAATCCCATAGACGGCAACTAAAGTTGCTAAGATTGAAGCTAATATCCTCTTCTTTAAAAACTTACTTTTCTTTATCTTCTTAAATATATCATCCCAATCTCTGCCCCAGGTTATTAAAATAGGTCCTATGTGGATACCACTACAGAGTTTATAAACATGTATACCCGTACACTCAGAGGGCATAGGCCTTGTCACAAAGAGGCTAGACACACGCCAATAAAGGGGAGTAATATGCACTCCTAAGTCTTCAAAAGCGTCTTTTATTTTCTCTACTAGGGTTTCCTGTTTGCGTTCCCATTCTTCTCTTTTTTTCTCCTCTTCTTCATTGTATATGTATATATCTGCTTTATTCTCTTTAATTTCTTTAAGGAGGGCTATCAAATCATTTGTGTCTTTGGCAGGGAACGTAAAACAGACTCCGGCCTCTTCATCCTTTATATTATCATTATCCTTTACAGGATACCATATAGTGCAAATCTCGCTGTCTTTATACTTAACCTTATCGCCTCTTAACTTGCCTTGGGCGTATATATGCAACTCACCAAAATCATCTTCATTGAGTTTATGCTTAGACATTTAGCTATTAACCGCCTCGAACCTATCTATTTCTTTACCGTCGATTACCGCCTTTTCCTCGAACATTTTTCTTGGACGAGCCCATACATCTTCTACTGTTCCCCCGAAATTTGGTACGTACGGTCTGTATACTACTAAATCCTCTTTTGTTTCTGAGTGTGTTGCTAGAGCAATTACAAAATATTTATTACCCTTATAATGTCGAAATACTTTTCCTAATTCCGCTCTCATTTTATCTCCTGTTTTGGTAGTCGTCCTTGGGCTCCGTGGGCGTCTCAATCTTATAGGTCAGCCTTACTGTAGGTTATGCCGTATGATGACTACGCGCCCCTGTATCACCGGTTTATTCCGGTTTATCCTTAAGATTTCTCTACCCACCACGGTCATCTTATATTACGTACACGCTGGCTCGTACGCTTTCGCCGCCCCTCAGACTGTTTTTCAGGGCACGACTACCTTTTAATATACTTTTTTGGGTTACAAAAAACAAACAATTTTACAAAGGTAGCTACTTCTACGGACATAGTTTTAAAAGCATCCACTCTTAATAATCTATTAATCAATTAACCTACTTATTCCAGGCTCAATTAACACACAAAGGATCTGTCTTGAAGCGATTTACACCTACGTGCGCTCTGAGTAGTAGCGACCTTACTATTTCATTTAATAGTAAGTCTTACAATGTGATTAATAGAGAAAAAAGTACTTACGACGTATTTTACGACATACTTAAGACAGACCCGGTAAGTGGCTCTACTACTCCAGTACTACCCCTTCGTAGAGTTCCGAAAAAAATAGAAGATTCTACATATGTATTTTACGCAGATTTTGTTATAGACTCTAATTATGAGCCTGGAACATATACCATCAGATGGACGTTCAGAACTTCTAGAGAAGACCCCTGGGAAAACTTACCAGAGTTTCATGATAAGTATGATTATTACTCTAGCTATTACTGGGGAGACCACACAGAAAAATTTATAGTCTTAAAAAAAGACCCCCCTACCCCTCTTACAGGGGTTATCGGTTATACAGGCTTAGGTATACAGGGAGATACTGGTGTACAGGGAGATACTGGTGCTCAAGGTATACAGGGAGATACTGGATTAGGTGTACAGGGAGATACTGGAGTTCAGGGAGATACTGGAGTTCAGGGAGATACTGGTGCTCAAGGTATACAGGGAGATACTGGAGTTCAGGGTGAGACTGGATTAGGTGTACAGG